>Ga0111541_10000047_pt1 | contig 34866 bp, 29 predicted proteins | sample Knorr_S7_td_DCM__FD_83039 | JGI IMG/M metagenome (GOLD analysis project Ga0111541, IMG submission 83039) | Marine microbial communities from Southern Atlantic Ocean transect - Knorr_S7_td_DCM_ad_131m_LV_B (version 2) (version 2) | ecosystem: Environmental > Aquatic > Marine > Oceanic | place...
CATTTTTTTTCTCTATATCACTATAAGCTTCTCGCTGCAATGCGATCATTGGACAGCTGCAATAAATATTTTTTTCAGAGTGTATCCTTGATTCAAAATAAACATCAATGGGAATGTCTAATTTCTGATTTGGATCTAAAGAATTTTCATCAAGAATATGCTGGTAAACAGAATTGCTGTAAGCAACCGCGTGCGTAGACCTACCACCTTGAACATTAACGATATTTTGAGAATGTTTAAAAGACTCTTTTGTTAAGTTTAAACCTAAATAAAACATATCCCAATCTGCGGGTAGTTGCGATAGTGACACAGAGAGATTCTTCAATGCATTTTTTTTAAAAACTACATCATCTTCAAGAATAAGAAAATTTTTCAAATTTTTGTTTTTTGCTTTTTTTATTATCGAAAGTGTACTTAACTTGCATCCAAGGGCTCCATCTTTAGAAGGAGGCACAATTGCAGAGAATTTTTTCACCCTGTGTGCTATACCAAGCCTTTTAGCTTCTTTTAAAAAAGAAGCCCATCTATCCGGTCTTGAATCAAGGTTGATACAAAAAATCTCATCAAAAAAATCAAACGGATTCATCCTGTGAATAAATTATAAAAGCCCAAAAATTATTTTTATCTCTTGTAGGAACATTAAAAAAACCTGAAAACCGAAAGTGAATCTAGAATTGTTTTATGGTTAAAAAATACCTGATTTACACATTGCTATTATTTTTTTCATTTATATGGATTAATAATTTAGGCAAACAAAAAACAAAATCACTTTTTGAATCAACAGGTGAGCCTAGAAGAATTTATGAATCGAGAATAACGATCTGGGATCAAGAAAGGCAAATAGCAAAAATAATCACAAACAGCCTAGAGGAAACAAAAGAAAATTTATGGTTGATAAAAGATATAACTGAAGCAATTTTTTATAGAAATTATGAACCTTATGTAGAAGTAGATTCAAAATCTGCAAAATATAACGACTTAATGGAAACACTTGAATTCGAAGGACCTTTTTCAGCGAAAACAAATGACGGCATTACTGCAAAAACAATGCGAGCTTTATGGACAAAAAAATCCCAACTTTTATTCTTTCCAGATTCTGTAAACTTAAAAAATGAAGATATTGATATCACTGGTGAAGATGTGCTTTTTGAAACAAACGAAGACAACGTCCTACTGATAGGACGATGGCACGCTAAACTTTTAAAAAGTCCTGAAAATCCGCATGTAGAGGGTGGACTTGCAGTTTACAACACTCAAAATGGAATAATCACAGCTCAATCTAAAAATTGGGATGAAGATAGAAGGCCTCAAGCGCTAATAACAGCAAACAGAGAACCGGTTTTCAAATCATTAGGTATACCTCAACTTTCTCCTCCTGGAAAACCGACATTGAAAATAAAAAATTGGGATGTCAGTGCAGAAATTTTGCAAGCAAAAAGCAAAGACTATGTGGCGTACCTTTCAGAAAATGTCAAAATAGAAGAAAAATCCTCAACCAAGCCAAGAAAGATAATGGCAGACAATGTTGAGTATTACTGGAATCCGGGTTATTTTAATTTTGACAAAAATATTATCTTTGAAGAGGATGACAAAATCCTCAAAGCTGAATCTGGTTTTTTCAATAAAAACAATGAATATTTAAAACTCAATGGTCCAGCATCAATACAAATGCAGAAAAATTTTTTTGACAATGGCGAATTACCATTTTTAAATATCAATGGTCTATTGGAAGTGACTCAAGATCCTAAAAAGTATCTACTGCAAGGTGGTTTCTCATGGTCTGAAGGTGAAATATTCATAGGTGGAGAAAATGGAGAATGGGATCCAGATTTAGAACAATTAAAAATCAATGGATCTGCGGAATATAAGAATAATGATTTTGAGACTTTGTCACAAGCTGCAAGGGTAAATCCAGACTTAGTGAAATTTCTGGGAAGCAGCCAGTTAAGCTATAAAGAAATATTTGAAGGTGAGGTTCAAAATCTTAACTATCAAAAAGAATTAAACTTAATCAGATCAGGACCACTAAAAGGACATATTGATAATAATAGGATTATTGCTTTAAGCCTGTCAACAGAAACTGACAAAAGCCTATTTGATCTCACTGAGGCTCGAATATCGTTAAATAAAGATTTAGAAATTGAATCAAAAACACTTCAATTAAACACATACGAAAAAACAGGGTTTTCACCACTAGATACAAAGATCTTTGTTAATGACCTTGAATTGAATGGAAATAAAATAAATTTTCAATGGGAACCTGTCGGATTACATTGTTCTCAATCTTGCATAATGGAAAATGCAACCTGGGTTGGAACAATGCAAGAAATAACAATCAATGCTGATAATGAACACTTAATAAACAAATTAGAAATGACAAGTAAAAAAGGATGGCTTGGGGTTCTGGAAAATATAATAATTACTACCGATAAAGTCTTTTCGGATGATCATTTTTGGGAAATGAATAAACCAGAAATCAAACATCCAGAATGGACAATAAAAGGTGAAATAGGAAATATGAAAGAAGACAGCAGTCAGATATCAATACTTGGTAATGTTTCAATAACAAATGAACTAGAAAAAAGGAAAGCCTATGGTGAAAAATGGGAATGGTTAGAAGCTGAAAATACATCAACATTGGAAGGCTACCCTAGAATCGAAGGCGAAAAAGACAAATTATTTGCCAGCAAACTACTTAAAACAAATCATTTTTGGGAAGCATTAGGTCCAATTTCTTGGGAATATAACAATAACACCAAGACAACAATATCATCTGAATCAGCTGCTGAAGAAGATGGTGGCTATAAATTTGAAGGTAATGTAATAATGAAGCATCAAGACGTTAATGTTCGTGCCAACCATGCAAAAGTAAGAACGAATGCAGAAAATATAATTTTTTATGATGGAGTTACAGTTGAATACAAAGACGGAAACGTACTTAAAGGTGATAGATTTGTATGGGATTTAATTGCAGAAAAAGGAACTATAGAAAAAGCTAAAGGCAATATCGCAATTGACTGATGAATTTTTTAGAATATTTTAGCAAAAACAAAATTGAGGTAAGAAAACTTCAACCAATCTTGAATAAAGTTTCTTCTTTGGAAGAGAAAATGAAGAAACTTTCTAACCAAGAAATTCAAAGATTAACTCCTGATTTCAAATCAAGAATCAACAATGGAGAAAAGCTTGAATCAATACTTCCTGAAGCATATGCTGCAATGAGAGAAGCCTCAATCAGAACACTTGGTATGAGACATTACGATGTTCAAATCCTAGGAGGAACAGCACTACACCAAGGAAGAATTGCTGAAATGGTAACAGGTGAAGGTAAAACACTTTCTGCAACATTGCCAGTTTATTTAAATGCATTATCAGGAAAAGGTGTGCATGTTGTGACAGTTAATGATTACTTGGCTAAAAGAGATGCTGAATGGATGGGTCCCCTTTACAGCTTTATGGGTTTAAGTTACGGATCCCTTCAACAAGATAAACCGAACGCGGAAAGAAAGCAAGTATACGAAAATGATATAACCTATGGAACAAATTCTGCATTTGGCTTCGATTACCTAAAAGACAATATGGTTTACAACAATAATGACAAAGTTCAAAGAGGACATTCTTTTGCCATTGTGGATGAAGTTGACAGCATATTGATTGATGAAGCAAGAACTCCTTTGATAATATCAGGACCTCCAAGTGGAACAACTGGTGAATATGAGTCTGTCTACCGTGCAGTTGTGAAAATAAACCAAAACGATGTTGAAATTGAAGAAAAATCACATTCAGTGGTTTTAAACGAACAGGGAGTAGACAAAATTCAAAACACTCTGAATATCAAAAATTTATTTGATTTTGAAAATGCACAAATTAATCAAAAAGTCTCTCAAGCATTGAAGGCGAAATTTCTCTATCAAAAAGAAAGAGATTACATAGTTAAAGAAGGGCAAATTATTATTGTTGATGAATTCACGGGTAGATTAATGTTTGGTAGAAGATATGGTGATGGTCTTCATCAGGCAATTGAAGCAAAAGAAAGAGTTCCGATACGTGCTGAAACATTGACTGTAGCAACGATAACAATTCAAAATTATTTTAGACTTTACGAAAAACTTTCAGGAATGACTGGAACTGCCAAGACCGAAGAAAGAGAGTTTATAGATATCTATAACATGGATGTTATGTCAGTTCCAACAAACCAAAACCTAAAAAGAAAGAAATTTAGAGATGAGGTTTACAAATCACAACATGAAAAATATCAAGCTGCCATTAAAAAAATAAAAGAATCTAACACTCTGGGTCAACCTGTACTAGTAGGAACTGTATCAATTGAAAATAGTGAAAAATTATCAAAAATGCTAAAAAAAGAAAAAATTATACATAATGTTCTTAACGCTAAACATCATGAAAAAGAAGCAAACATAATTGCACAAGCAGGAAGATATGGCGCCGTCACAATAGCTACCAATATGGCAGGAAGGGGAACAGATATACTCCTAGGTGGCAATCCTGAATTTTTAGCAAAAGATTTCATTGAAGCTGCAGGGCATAAAGTTGATGATGAAAATTTGAGCAAAGAGATAAAAGAGGAAAATACAAGAAAAGCAAAACAAATATGCGCAGAAGAGGCAGCTAAAGTTGTTGAACTAGGAGGGCTAAAAGTTTTAGGTACAGAAAGACATGAAGCAAGAAGAATTGATAACCAACTGATTGGACGTTCTGGCAGGCAGGGAGACCCTGGCTCTAGCGAGTTTCTACTTAGTTTAGAAGATGACATTATGCGCAGGTTTGCTGTTGACAGAGTTGAAGAAATGATGAGTCGATTTCAATGGCCAGAAAACGAAGCATTATTTCATCCACTTTTAGATCGAATGATTGAAAACGTTCAAAAAAGAATTGAAGGCCACCATTATGAAGTTAGAAAATCATTATTGAAATATGACGATGTGTTAAATGAACAAAGAAAAGTTATATATGAAGAAAGAGAGAATGTTCTAAATATAGATAATTTCTTAAAACAAATTGATGGTTTCATATCAGATGTAATAAAAAACTCCATAGAAACTCATGCATCTGCGTCACTAAAGAGATCAGAATGGAATATCGATGGCCTAAAGCAAGATTTGTCAATAATCATGCCTTTATCAGACACTGCAATAGAAAAAATAAAAGAAGAAAATGTTAAATCCTCTGAGTTGGAAAAAATCTTGGAAGAATCCGCAAAAGATGCTTTGGGGAAAAGGATTGAAGAATTAAGTGAATCAATCATGGAACAACTTTCAAAATGGGCAGCGCTGAGAGCAGTTGATAAAAGATGGATGAACCATTTAACAGATATGTCAAACTTAAGAGATGGAGTCTCTATGCGTGGATATGGAAGAGTGGATCCTCTAACTGTTTATGCAAAAGAAGCTTTTGATTTATTCAACATACTTATCCAAAACATCCAAAGAGATGTGGTGCAGGCAGTATTTATGGCAAAAGTCAAACAAAAAGAAAGACCAATGCCAGTTCAAAATAATGAACACAAGGAAACTAAAGCGAAAATGAATGCTTTTCTTGGCAAAAAAGATGATCTAAAAAAAGTTGGAAGAAATGATCCTTGTCCTTGTGGCAGTGGTAAAAAATATAAAAAATGTTGGCCTGACTGCATCAAAAAATGAAACTTTTAAGAAATAAAACATTTGTATCAATAACACTTGGCGCATTATGGAGCGCACCTTTTCTTTTTGAAAACATGTGGCCTCCTGCTGTTCTCTCGTTAATTTTTATGGTTTATGCTTTGTGCAAATACAACACTATTGATTTGATTAAATATGGGTCATTAGTTATTTTTGTCCAAAATATTATTGCTGTTTATTGGATGAAAGCTCTTTCACCTGTTGCATGGATTCTGGTTGCATTGATTCTTGCATCAGAATTTGCAGTTTTTGCTTACCTTTTTACGCGCTTAAGGCGAAGGGTGAAAAAGAAAAATAACATTTTATGGTTGATACCTTTTGCTTGGTATCTGTATGAATACTCAAGAGGTCTTGGTATGTTTAAATGGTCATGGACTAATTTAGGAAACTGGTTAACATGGAATTCAGATAACATGGCTTTTGCATCAGTTGTTGGGTTGAATGGACTGTCTTTCATATTGATGCTTTTTGCAGTATCTCTTTACTCATCAATTACCAAAAAAGACCAAGTATCTAAAGCAATATGTCTATGTTCTCTTTGTTTTATTTATGGCTTTCCATTAAAGAATAATATTAATGATTTTGAAGGAGAAGCAACAGTAAGAATAGTTTCAAATGGCAAAGCTGCAATTGAAAGATGGGATGCAAATGTGCTTAATGAAATCAAACAATTTTATTTAGAAGGAAGTTCTAATTTCAAAACCAAGCCACAAGTTATACTGTGGCCTGAATCAGCTATAGTTTCAGAGTATCCAAGTGATGTTGTAGCGAACATATCAAAACAATCTAATGTGCCTATACTTTATGGAGCATTCATCAACGATTCTGAAAATTTTCATAATGTATATGGAGTTTCGTATCCAAACAACCAGCATCTTGAAAAGCCTTATGAAAAAAGATTTCTGGTTCCAATGGGTGAATTTGTAATCTTTAGAAAATTAGTGACTGAATTTATGCCAGATTATGGATGGCCAGTCAGAGATGTTTCACCAGGTGATGGTGGTGGTGACATTGTTGTGAACAACCTCAATATAGGCCCTTTACTTTGTTGGGAAGCATTATTTCCTGAAGCGACAAGAACTCAAATATCAAAAAATACAGATTTTTTAGTAGTGGCATCTAATACTTCCTGGTTTTCTCAAAACGCTACACAGCAATTTAGCCGATTAATTAAAATGAGAGCTCTTGAATCAGGAAGAACCATGATTTCTATAATTACAGGTGGAGGATCTTCTATTGTCGACATCAATGGTAAAGTTTTGTTTGAAAGTCCTTTGGGCGAAGACCTGTTCAAAAACCAAAAAATAAAAATCCAAAAAAGAGATACTGTCTTCAATAAATTTGGTGATTTTTTACTATTGTTACCATCGATAATTATCTGTCTATTAAACACAAGAAGAAAATAATGTTTATTTTATTTTTATTGTTGCAAATAGAACTTCAACCAATAGAGTTAGGAAAACATAAAGAGAATAGTAGACCAGAATTGGTTTCTGTTGATCAGATGAATCAACAATATGCCATCTACTACACTGAAGAAAATAACGAATCACTTGTTAAAGTATTTGATCAAAAAACAAAAAAATCCATTTTTTCATTTAGACCAAAAGGCACTGTAATCAGGGCTTTAGATATAGAGGTTTATCAAAATCATTTATGGGTTTCCTCTTGGCCGCAAGGTTTTTATAAAATTGATACAAAAAACAAAAAAATCCAAAAAAAAATATCAGGAAATGAAAGCATTTTTAGATTCATGCCTATTATTTCAGGCTATTGGGAATCGCCTGATAAATTTGTTGGATTGGCAAGGTATGGAGATCTAAACAATATGCCATCACCACATTACATAGAACTAAACATGAATGAATTTATTGCAGAGGACGAAAGTGTTATAAAGATCAACAATCGACCCGATAATGGTGTTGAAGTTAATGGCGTGCAACTTTACAAGATACGTGGAGAAAAAGGTTTCAATTGTGTAAATGTATATGAATACGGATGGGCTAACTTATGTTTTTTTGATATTGTATTTTCCTACAGATTTGAAAATAATGAATATGTTGAAAAGTCTCAAAAACAAATGCCCGATAGTGTAAAAAAATATAAACAATTTGAAAATGGAAAATATTGGGCAATTTCAGAAGAAGGAACACAATTATGGAGTGGGTGGACTGGTTTTGATACCGCGCCAGAAAAACTAACAATAGAAAATATCAAAGAAAAATTTAATATAAATTGTGAAAATGGCAAATTTTTAGATTTTTCTTTTTCTGGATATTTATGGACACTTACATCATGTGATAAATCTGATTGGTTAATCCCTATAAAGGTTTATTAAAGACCAGCTATGTCTTGAATTGTGTTTTCAAAAGCATTTTTTAAAATTTCAAAATCAATAGAAAATAAATCTTCTTTCTTGATTGAGAAAACTTCCTCTTTTGAAATTTCACCTATCAATATTGCATTTTCTACATAAATTTCTTTATCACAGCAAACAATAAACCTATGTGCCTCTTCAGAAAATAAAAAACTTGTCCAATGTATTTCTTTAGGACAGAAAAGATTAATGCCATATCCTTTGGGAATCATTCTTAAGATGCAATCAAAAATACCACCCTCAGAAACATCAGCCATCCATTTAACTTCTCTTCTTATGTTAATTGCTTGTTTTATGCTTGATCTTGCATCTTTAAAATTCAATTCCGGAAGCATTGTTTGTTTAGATTCCATCACGTATCTTAAAAACTCAGAACCTTCTAAACCCCAATTCTCATTCCCAAAAACGTAAATCTTATCTCCTGCATGTATTTCTGATCCCAAGATTTCAGAAACATCTTTCGCTACCCCAACCATACCTATACTTGGAGTTGGAGGAATAGCACCATCAGGACTTTCGTTGTAAAAAGAAACATTGCCTCCAGTGATGGGGGTATCCATTTCTATACACGCTTTCGTTATGCCATCAACTGCTTTTGAAAAAGAATACATTACAGCAGGATTTTCAGGATTTCCAAAATTTAAACAATTAGTTGTTCCTAAAGCTTTAATTCCTTTAGATGCAAGATTGCATGCTGACTCAACAACGGTATGGGCAGCACCCCAATATGGATCAACAGAACACCACATTGGCTTTGCATCCGCAGTTATTCCAACTGCTAAATCGGAATCAGGAACCTTGATTACACCTGAATCATTACCTTGTTTAAAAATTGTTGAAGCTTGAACTTGACTGTCATACTGTCTCCAAACCCATTTTTTGCTAGATATATTTGGATTTGAAGACATTTTCAATAAAACATTTTCAATATCATCTGCCTTTGAACCAATATATGAAACATGATCATCTGTTTTTTTGGCATGAGGTTTTTTCTGCGGCCTATCATACTCAAGCTCCATGTCAATAAGACTTATCGGCAAATCACATACGATTTCTTTGTCCCACATCATTTGTAATTTTCCTGTTTCGGTGACAACTCCGACTTCTGCTGCTCTTAAATCCCATTTTTCTGCGATCCTTATAATCTTTTCTACATTTTGTGGAGTAGCACATATCAAAGCCCTCTCTTGACTTTCTGATAGAGCGACATCATAATCCCTCATGTCTTTTTCTCTTTGAGGCACTTTATCCAAATGCACAATCACACCTAGACCAGCTGCACCAGCCATTTCTGCTGATGATCCTGTAATCCCTCCTGCTCCCAAATCTTGCAAACCCACAATTTCACATTTTTCTAAAATTTCCGCAGTTGCTTCAATCAATAGCTTCTCTCTAAAAGGGTCTCCTACTTGCACGGCAGGAAGATCATCACCTGAATCTTCATCAAGATCCATTGAAGCAAAAGTGGCTCCATGAATCCCGTCTCTTCCGGTAGGTGCTCCAATAAGTATGAGGCTGTTGCCAACACCACTTGCTACAGCTTTTTTCATATCCTTTTCCTTACATAAACCAACACACATAGCATTAACAAGAGGGTTACCTTCATAGCCAGGATAAAAACTAGTTTGTCCTCCAAGATTAGGCACACCTACACAATTGCCATAACTCCCAACACCATCAACAATACCATTTAGATACCAAGGCGTTTTTTTAAAATCTTCTTGCGGGAACATTAATATATCCAACACCGCTGAAGCTGGTGCCCCAATAGAAAGAACATCTCGAATTATTCCACCAACACCAGTTGCTGAACCCTGTTTTGGAGCAATTGCTGATGGGTGATTATGGCTTTCCATTTTAAAAACAGCAACCCAACCTTCGCCCAACCTCACAGCACCAGCATTCTCGCCGGGACCTTGAGCAACCTGATCTCCCTCAACAGGTAATCTCTTGAGATGTATTTTTGAAGACTTGTACGAACAATGCTCACTCCAAACAGTACTCAATATACCGATTTCTATATTATTTAAATCTCTTCCTACGATTTTTTTAGCATTTTCATATTCTTCAAGCTTTAATCCAACACTTTTAAGCTTTTCTTGGAGTTCCATATAGGTAAATCGTATTACCATATCCATTAATTTGAAACACAATCATCAAATATCACTGTTGATACTTGCGGCTGGCATGGGTTCTAGGTATGGAGGTTTAAAACAAATTGAAAAAATTGGTCCAAATGGTGAATCTTTAGCAGAATTAACTGCATATGATGCATGGCAAAGTGGATGTACAAAAATCATTCTCATAATTAGAGAAGATTTTGAAGAACAGATAAGAAAAAAATTCACAAAAATTTCTAAAAAAATAAAAACAGAATTTGTGATACAAAAAAATCCAATAAAAAATCGCATTAAACCTTTGGGTACAGGACATGCTGTTCTATGCGCAAAAAATCATATTAATGAACCTTTCATTGTGGCAAATGCAGATGATTATTATGGAAATCAATCAATAAAAATGCTTATTCGGTTTCTTAAATTAAATCAAAAATCTGCAATAATGACTTTTCCATTGAGGCAAACATTATCTATGCATGGAACAGTATCAAGAGGAATATGCAAAATTGATTCAAACAAAAATCTGACTGAAATAAAAGAAACACATGGCTTAAACCAATCTACAAAAGAAAACCCTCGTGTTTCAATGAATCTTTGGGGTTTTCAACCCAACATATTCGAAGGCCTGTCAAAAAGTTACGAAAAGTTTATCAATAAGCTAAAAAATGATAAATCTGAATTCTTATTACCTGAATTTATTCAAGAAAAAATACAAGAAGAAAAATTTCGTGTGAAGGTTCTTGAATCTGATGAGAAATGGTGTGGAGTAACATACAAAGAAGATTTTGAATATGTAAAAAATGAAATTTCAAAAAAATTTCAAAAAGGAAATTATCCTTATGATTTTTAGAGGCATGAATGTTCGATAATCTTTTTCAACAAGAAAAATCTGGATCGAAAAAAAATTACCCTCCACCTGTAGAGCTAAAAAACGGCTTGATTAATAATACATGGATTTACAGAGGCTTCCTGATACAAAAAATCAATCAAAATATCTTCAAAAATGTAGATCTCATTAATCAAAACTATTACAGATTACAAAATCATTTAAAAAGAAATGGCAATATTAGAATTCCAAAACTTCTCGAAGAGGCAGGTGTGTGGAGAAGATTCGAATACATCCCAAGCAAAACATTCCTGAAGCCTGAAAATGACAATATGGCCTTCAAAACAGCTTTTTCATTTGGCAAATTTCAAGAAGCCTTTCTTGGCATGCCGCTTAACAAGATAAAAGAGACAATACCTAATTTTCATAATGCTGAATCAAGAATACATCAACTTGAAAAGGCAATGGCATCCAATATCAAATCAAGAATAACAACAAAAATTCAAGAAAAGGCAAATGAAGCTTTAAAAGAAAAAAGTCTTTTAGAGGCATTATCTAAGCAAATGTTAAATTGTGAAAAAAGAATAGTCCATTATGACACAAAGATAAGCAATATACTTTTTGACAAAAACAATAATGCAAAAGCAATCATTGATCTTGATACCACAATGCCTGGTTTCATATTTTTTGACTATGGTGACATGATTAGATCAATGTCTACAAAAGGTAATGAGGATGAAACAAAAGTGGATGAAGTTAAAGTTAGCACAAATATGTTTGAAGCAATTACAGAAGGTTACCTTTCAGCAGTAGGAGATTGGATAACGCCGATTGAAAGATCAAACCTTCTTAAAGGTGCAATGTACATAGTTTTTGAAAACTCAATACGTTTTTTGACAGACCATATTAATGGCGATGTATACTTCAAAGTATCAAGAAAAAATCAAAATCTTGATAGGTTTATTGCACAATACAAACTGTACAAAGAACTTAAAGAAAATTTTGAAAAATACCAAAAAATAATATTCTCTATTTAATCCTTCTTTTCAAAGAAATCTTTTAATTCCCTAAAGCCACTTTGTGCTGTCTTCAAAACAACAAACAGGAAAACTGACAAGCCTATAAATAAAAAATAAGTCCAAAAAATTTTCCAATCCATCATCTTGCTCCTTGGGTATTATTTTTTTTATCCGGAAAAAGAATTGAACCTAAAATTAACAACGTAATCGAAAGTCCGATTGTGAAAAGACCTAATTCTGCTGAACTCAATGAATTAATTGATGGTCCTAATCTTTCTTTAATCGGACCTAAACCAGACATCGCCGATAAACCACCCAAAATTGCCAAATACGCTCCAGTTGTGCTTGCTTTCTTCCAATATAAACCTACGCCGAGCAATGCAAAAGCACCTGTGAAATATATCGCTCCGGAGATAGCCATATAATCCCAAAGATCCTGTCCTAATGGGTACCATAAACTCCAAATTAACAGGAAAATACCTATTAAAAAAATAATAATTCTTGTAATCTTCAACCTTAAAGCATCTTTTAACTTGCAATCATAAAGAGGATTAATTACATCTTCAGTTAATACTGAACTCCAGCATAAAAGATAGCTATCATGCGTTGACATAAAAGCTGCCAACATTCCAGCAACTACAAGCCCTAGAAGTCCGGTTGGTAAAATTACAGCTAAAAACTGTGGAAATGCCTGCAATGTATTTTCAGGCATAGGAATTAAATTATCTGTGAAATAAACAACTGCACATATACCTAGAAAATTTGGAATCAAAAATCTTGCTAAAAAACCAATAGAAGACCATTTATAAATCCTTTTTACAGTATTTGTATCTTTTGCAGCGCAAGCTCTCATAACAGCAGTTTGCCAAACGGCACAAGATATCAATCCCATAAAAGCCATCCATACTACATAATCAATTCCAAAACCATCAGCATGAAGAGGATTGAAACCCGCATCCCCATAATGATCTTCAGCAGTTTTCAATATATGTTCCCAACCTAATGTTTTAATTGAAATAAATGTAGCAATTAGCAAGCCAATTGACAAAACGACAAACTGAATGAAGTCAGTTACAACAATGGAAAACATTCCCCCCAACATTGTGTAAAAAAGAACCAAAATCAAAAGTATGCTCATCACTATTTTCAAATGAAAATCTGAATCCATGCCAGTTACCCCAACAATAAAAGTTCCTCCAGCATTTAAAAACATTCCCATATTCAAAATGCCGGATAACGCTAAAATTGCACCGCCTAAAATACGTACACCTCTTGAAAATCTCTTTTCATAAAATTCAGGGATTGTCATGACTCCTAGTTTTCTCAAAGGTACAACAATATAACCAGTCCATCCAACAATAAGACAAACTAACCCTGCAAGCAAAGCTATATGAAAAGAAGCGAATCCTCCAGTTAAACCTTTTTGAGCTGCATACATGACTGTTATAAGTCCAAGCTCAGAACCTATCATTGTTGCAATTCCTAAACCACGACCAAGAGACCTTCCTGCAACCACAAAATCAGACATATTTTTTACATATTTTCTAGATTGATAACCGATAAAAACAGAACCTGAAAGATAAATAAAAACAATAATCCAGTCTAATAATCCAAAATTTGTCATATCAAGTTCTTTAAAATATAAAAGATTTAAATTTATCGTATTACCATAATCACGTTTTGTACAAAAAAATCTTATTTATTGCCTTTTTACTTTACTTAAACAGCTGTTCACCAGCTTTAAACAACTGTAATTTTGAAAAAAATCCTGAAAACTGCACTCTTGTTATTGGATTTGTACCAAGTCAACAAGCTCAAACACTAAAAGATGATATTAAACCATTGGAAAAATACCTTCAAAAGGAGCTTCAAGAAAAATACCCTGGCTTGAAGGTTGAAAGTTTTGTTGCCGTAAAATACATGGGCCTGATTGCAGGAATGAAAGCTGGTACAGTAGATATCAGTTTCTTAGCCCCATTTTCATATCTTCTTTCTCATAGGGATACTGAAAGAATTAATATTCCAACAAAACCACTTTTACGAACAATAAGATTTGGGGAAAACAGCTATAGAGCACAGATTCTCGCCTCACGATCAAGCAATATAAAATCCATAAAAGACCTTAAGGGCAAATTATTTGCATTCACTGATCCCGCTTCCACAAGTGGCTTTCTTTATCCTCAAATTACCTTGCTTGCTGAAGGCATTGACTATCGAACAGATTTAAAAAATTATGCAATGTTAGGCAGTCATGACAATGTTGTACAAGGTATATATAGAGGTGAATGGGATGCTGGAGCAACCTATGAAGATGCTAGAAAAAATTTTGTTTATGATTTTGAAAATATAGCACCTGGCTTTAAGGTTGAGCTTACCTTTATCGATATGAAACAAACATGTGTTGATACATTTTTACATGATACTGTAGAAAAAACTTTTTGGGATATACTGATGAGATATCAATCTCCTATTGTTGATTCAATCGCACAAGAGATAATGCCTTATTTAAAAAACATGGAGGTTGGGAATGAAACAACGATTAAAACAACTTGTGGATTGACCGAAGTTAAAATCTTAGAAAAATGGGATGGTGAAATTTTTCAATTAGCCTTAACAACCCCAATACCAAATGATATTGTTGCAGCAAGAGGAGACTTGAATGAAAATCTAATGAGGGAAATAAAAAAAATCTTTATTGAACTACCTGAAAAAAATAATAAAATTTTTGAAATATTAAACAATATATACAGTATTGAAGGTTTTGAAAAAACAAATCATGAAGATTTTTTGGAGCTAAAAATACTAGCAGAAAAAAGCGGCCTATTATGAAATCATTATTAAAAATTGAAAACATTTCAAAGAAATATCCGAATTCAAAAAAACATGCTTTGTTTAATTTTGACTTAGATATTTTCCCAGGTGAGGTTATTGCTATTGTTGGGAAAAGCGGGTCCGGCAAATCAACATTTTTAAGATGTTTAAATGGTTTAACAGAAACATCAAATGGCAATATCTACTTCAAGCAAAGAGATACAAAATCTATGTCGTCAAAAGAATATAGAAAATACAGAACAAACATAGGTTTTATTTTTCAAAATTACAATCTTCAAGATCGAATTTCAGTTTTAGATAATGTTTTGACTGGCTTGCTTGGGCAAAGAAGCCCACTAATGACAACTTTTGGATTATGGTCCAAACAGGACAAAGAGAAAGCAAAATCGATATTGTTTGAAATGGGCTTAAGTCAACATATTCAAAAAAGAGCTGATCAACTTTCTGGCGGAGAAAAACAAAGAGTTTCAATCGCTAGGGCTCTTATTCAAGATCCAAAAATCATCTTAGCTGATGAACCAGTAGCAAGCTTGGACCCACCAACAGCAAAAAAGATATTGGATGATTTAAAAACTAAATGCAAAAAAAGAAAAATCGCTGTTGTGATTAATTTGCACGATATAGAAATGGCTTTGAAGTATTCTGACAGGATTGTTGGCTTGAGGAATGGGAAGAAGGTATGGGATTCACCATCCTCAGAAGCTACAAAAGAATCATTTAAACAAATTTATCAAAAAACATGAATAAAAAAATGACGATTTTGTTTTTTGTAGTTTTGTTCTTGTGGGCCTGTTATGAAACTGAAGTTTCATTCAAGTCGCTTATAAACGGCTTTTCTGATGTTAATTTTTTCATTTCTGAAATGTTCCCTCCAGATTTTTCTGAAGTTTCAAAAGTTTTTCCTGACTTTATAACAACACTTAAAATGGCATTTGTTTCAACTTTTTATGGAGCCTTTTTAGCTTACCCGATCGCAATATTTGCAGCAAATACTGTAACCAAAAATAAATTTTTAAATGTATTTTTCAGATTCTTTCTCAATCTTGTACGAACAATTCCTGATTTATTATTAGCGGCTTTATGTGTAGCCCTTTTTGGCGCAAATCCGTTTGCCGGAATTATTGCATTAAGCTTTTTTTCTTTTGGCATAATAAGCAAACTACTCTATGAAAGTCTGGAATCATTAGATGAAAATTCTTTCGATCCAATAAAAGCTGTAGGCGGATCCTGGTTGTCAAAAATCAAATATGGGATTGCCCCAGCTGTTCTTCCGCAATTTTTATCTTACTGTTTATATGTTTTTGAAATCAACATAAGAGCAGCAGCTATTATTGGTTTGGTTGGTGCTGGAGGGATTGGAACCTGGTTAAATATAAATTTTGATCTGGGTCAATACAACAAAATATCATCGTTATTGTTAACATTATTTCTAATAGTCGCAATCATTGATTTCATTTCGGCAAAAATAAGAAAAAGGTTGATGGGTTCATGAATAATAAAAAAATCCTCCTCTCATTGTTTGTTTTTATTCTGATTGGCTTAACAACCAATGAATATCTTCCTGAAACAAACAAAAAAGGACAAGAAATTTTTACAAAAATACTTTCTGGTGAAAATGGACTCTTTAATCCAGATTTGTCAATTTATCAAAATGTAGCAAAAGGACTTCTCGAAAGTTTTCAAATTGCATTAATCGGAACAGTATTTGCAGGATTTTTTTCATTAATGTTAGGTATTCTTGCTGCGGAAAACACTTCGCCTAAGCCAATATCTGGATTTATTAAATTTACATTAAATGCAATTAGAACGATTCCAGAAATTTTATTAGCAATTATATTTATTGTAGGTGTTGGTCCTGGAGCATTTGCTGGAATTCTTGCTTTGGGTTTTCATTCAACAGGAACACTATCAAAGCTAACAGCTGAAGTTACGGAATCAATTAATAAAGGTCCAATTGAAGCTGTTCTTGCTGTTGGCGGATCTCAAATATCTGTATTTAGATATTCTGCTTTGCCTCAAATTATGCCGGAATTCGTATCTATACTTCTTTATAGGCTTGAAATAAACATAAGAGCAGCAAGTGTTCTTGGCATGGTTGGAGCAGGAGGTATAGGTAAAACTCTATTCTTTGCATTAATGGCAAGAAATTGGAGCCATGTTGGCACAATACTGATTGGCATCATTATTGTTGTTACTTTGGTTGACTACATTAGTGGAAGAATAAGATCAAGCCTGGTTTAATCAAGCTGATTTATTGTTTTCTTATCGCCCATTGACAATGCCCAGAAGAAAACACCGATTGTTATCAAGGTTGAAACAACGGTCTCCGCTGGCCTTTGTCCACTGTTTGAATAAATCATCCAATTTGCAACCAAACTCAAGGCACTTCCTGCCAAAAACAATGGTATGCCTATTTGTCTCCAGCGCCAAATCATAACTAATCCAACTACTATCAAAAGAGCACTTATCACCCCCATAGGCATGATTCCCGGAGCCTGCATAGCATCAATCATTCTGTCCATTCCTTCAGCCTCTTCATACATTTCAGCCATTCGAAGCTGAGCGGCAGCCATCTCAAGTTGCTTTGTGCTCTGACCGGTTATAAAAGCAATAATATTGTAAAGACTACCTAAAACTGTGACTATGATGAATGCAGTTGCACATCCATGTCTTTGTTTACCATCACCGTTAGCATTCTGATCCATTTCATCTAAATTTAAGTCATCTACTTGATTATCATCTTTCATCGAACTACCTCCAATAAATCTTCTATTATGAAGTCTACATCAGAATCATTGTCTAAATCATTCAGGGGAATGATGATACTTGTCCTTCCTAGGCCTGTAGCAAACTCAAGAGCTGACCATTCATGAAACAAGAAGTCTAAAATTCTTGCAAATTTCTGATTTGTCCATGCTGACCTTTCAGGGACAGGAGCCTGAATGAAAAACAAATTTTTACGATCAGTCCTAAATGACAAACTTGCAACGCGAAAAAATTGGCCTTCATAATCAACCAACAGGTAAACAAACACTCCATTTTTTGTTGTTTTTAATTCAACATCCCTACCAACAAAAGGCCAAATCTTATTCCATCTTTGGATAATCTTTTTAGCAATATTTTTTTCTTTTTTTTTAACCTTGAGACCAGATTCTCTGATTAATTTATTAACCAATCTGAAATACTCTTTTTCACTCATCCCTTTTTGGCTTTAGCATTGGGAAAAGAATAACATCTCTAATTGAATCTTTATTCAGAAACATCATCAACAAACGCTCTACACCAAAACCAATGCCTCCGGCAGATGGCATACCAAACTCCAAAGCTTCTATATATGAATCATCAATTGGTTGAGCCTCTAGGTCACCTGAATCCTTTGCATCCTGTTGGATTTTCATCCTACGGCTTTGTTCATCTGGGTCGTGCAGTTCTCCAAATGCATTTGCCACCTCGCAACCAGCAATTACAAGTTCAAATCTTTGTGTCCAATTTTTATTTCCTGGAATACTCTTTGCCAAAGGGCTCATTGCTTTTGGATAACCTGTTACAAAAGTCGGATTTACAATTTTTGACTCGATATATTCACCATAAAGTTTATCCTGCGCTCTCCCTATCGTCATGCCATTACCCCAATTTAAATTATGTTTTTTAAAAACATCTTTGTAATCTTCAAGTTTAGACATGCTGTCAATATCAATACCGACTGCATCTATTAAAGCTTGCCTGAAATCCAATCTTTTAAACTTGCCTTTCAGGGAGATCTTTTTTCCCATCCATTCAAAAGAATCATTTTCCAAAAGATCGGCTGCAAGAAATTTTATAAATTCTTCCGATCTTGACATCATCGTCTCAAAGCTTCCCCAAGCCTCATAAGCCTCAAGTCCAAAAAATTCTGGATTATGCTTTTTTGATATTCCTTCATTTCTGAAATTTCTACCTATTTCAAAAACCTTAGGACACCCACCAACCAATAATTTTTTAAGATAAAGCTCTGGTGCTATTCTTAAATACAAAGATAAATCCAATGCATTGTGGTGCGTTTTAAAAGGTCTTGCATAAGCACCACCAGGAATCTGATGGAGCATTGGAGTGAAAACTTCAAGAAACCCTTCGGATTGCCAATATTCTCGTGCTTTTTGAAAAAATCTAGAAATAAAAACTACATCTTTTGCTATATCTCCACCAATAGCCATATCCACCCATCTTTTCCTTTGTCGTGTTTCTGGATCAGATATCCCATGTATTTTATCTGGAAGTTCATGACGACCTTTTGACACGAGTGAAAATTTAGAAACAAAAATACTGATTTCACCTACTTTTGTCTTCATTACCTTACCTTGAACAAATATGATATCCCCCAAATCTAGCAATTCAGCATCATCAAAATTTTCAAGATCGTTCTTACGCATGAAAAGCTGAATTCTTCCAGTTATGTCTCCAATATCCAAAAAAGCCAATTTGCCTTGTTTTCTAAAAGCAAGTATCCTTCCCCCAGAGCTAACTGATTGATTTTCAAGCGAATCAAAATTCTCCTTTATTTCTCCTGGTGAATTTGTAATTGAAAAAGAGCTATCATAAGGGTCTCCATATTTCTCAATCCACTTTTTTAATTTTTTTTCTCTAAATTCTCTTTTTTCGTTCACTTATTCAACCTCTCAATATTTCCTGAAAAATCCAATTCTTTGGACAGGGTCTCGTAATCAGTCTGTGTCAGCTTATTGCTTTCTTTAACGCCAAAGAAAAAAGCTTCTATTACATTGGTTCCAAAACTTCTACCCTCCAAACGAGGTGTTGTTGTAACCAGCCATTTCAAACCTTTATCTTTTAACATCTTTACATCATGTTCTGTTGTTGTGTTTGTAACAATAGTTTTTCCTCTTAGATCATTTGGAATGTTTCTCTTTATGTAATGAAAATCGCCTGCAATAACGTTTCTTCCTTTGAACCAACGTGCAGCCTTGCCAGTGTTTTCTTCTTGTTTTTCTCCTGTTGGATACAACCATTTGAATGGCAATTTTGTAACTATTGGAAGAATTGCTTTACCCACCCTTGCTAATTTATCCAAATGCTTAATACCTATCGGAAGATCTAATCCAAAAATTAAGTCACCATAAAGAACATCACATCCTCCCTTATGGAAAGCTTTGGCCATTCCCCATCTGTCTAAACCTGAAACCATTAAAACTTTATCTGTTTTTTTTAATATTTTTTTCTCATTTAACAACTTTTTGACTAACTTGGATTCAATAAAATGTTTCAAACCGGAGCCATCTGCGGTCAAAGTTTTCAAACCAGCAACAAGTTTTGCGGCATCATTAAATTGATATCTTCTGTCCCCAACCCATAACCATCTGTCTATTCCACCCATCCCAAAAGCATTGACTTTGTTATCCATTTCAAGATACATTTGTCTGCATTTAGCCAAATCGCCATCACACCCAATCCTAGAAATTTTCCAATCTTGATTATTGAAATTAACCACAACGGAATGATCTCTAGAGGATGAGCCTAATGATATTGAAACAATTTTCTTCATATCTTGGAAATCAAAACCTCCATCCCTTTCCATAATAAATCCGGTTCATTGATGCATTTGTCTTGAATATTCTTTGCAACAGAAGGGTAATCGCCACCAGTTACAAACCAAGCAATATCATCTAATTCGGAATCATAAAGAGATTTTAATTCTTTAATCATGGCTATCCAACCCATGTCTATACCTGATCTAACTGATGAAACACATGATGAACCCCTACCAAAAGACATATCGAAATTAGGTTCTATTTCTGGAAGGCTTGTTACCCTTCCAAGTGTTTTATAAATAGACCTTCTTCCTGGGAAAAGATTGCCTCCATAAAAATTTTTATTTTTCCAAACTGATAATGTGCATACTGTACCAAGCGAAATGACTCCAAAATTACTATTGGAAGTCATATTCTGCATTGCTAAAAAATACAATCTTCGATCTTCTCCAAAAGCTGGTTCTCCATAGTTGTAAACATGTACACCTTCTGGTGAAAGAACATCTGAAACTTTGATGATTTTTTTATTCAACTGTAAACCACCAATAAGAGCATTAGTGGTTCCTTCAGACTTGGAGGATGAAATCAATACTGAATCAAATTCGTCTTTCAAATCATTTGATAAAGGTTCAGTAAAATCAACCTTTCCGATTTTTGTATGTAATCTGTTATTTTTAAATAAAGCTGCTTTTAAATTAGTGCTTCCAAAATCTAAACCAAGCCAAGACATCAGGCACGTTCTATGTATGAATACTTCTCAGTATCAACTTTAATTCTGTCACCAGCATTAATAAATAAAGGCGCCTGCACCTTAACATTGCCTTCTAAGATAACTTCCTTAGTCGCTCCTGTTGCAGTGTTGCCTTTTACTGCAGGAGGTGCCTCTAAAACCTCTCTTACAACATGGCTGGGTGGAGAAATAGATATTATTTTCCCATCTAGTTTTATCAAAACTGCTTTTTCCCCTTCCAGCAACCATTCAATACGGTCTGCATGGTCAGAATGAATTCTTTCTTCTTCCCATGTTTCCTCATCCATGAAAACAAACATCTCTCCGTCCCTATAAGAAAGATTGCTTTCTAGTTCTTGATAATGGCACTTTTCGACTTTCTCCCCACCATTAAATCTATTAGATACAGTTGAGCCGGAGTTAAGATTTTTCATTTTGGCTTGGAGGAAACCACTCTGTCTTCCCATTTTCATATGCTCCGTTGAAACAATCTTAAAATGTTGCCCTTTGTAATCAATTACCATACCTGGTTTTAAATCATTAACATTAATTTTCATAATAATCAATCAATGTAATCTGATAGCTTTTCAGCATCAGGAGAATTTCTAAGTTTTTTAATAGCCCGATTTTCAATTTGCCTCACTCTTTCTCTTGTTACATTTAATTTTTTTCCAACTTCTTCCAATGTTAAAGGTGTTGCATTGGTTAAACCATACCTTAATGCTAAAACCTCATATTCTCTTTCATCAAGAAGATTTGATAATATTCGATTCAAGTCTCTTTTTAAGAAATCCTGTCCAACTTCATAATCAGGCAATGGTATCTTTTTATCTTCAATGTAATCCTTCAACAGGGCATCTTCATCATCACCAATAGGCAACTCCAAAGACAAAATCCCTTGGGCATATCTTTGTATCTCTAAAATCCTAGCAACAGCTCTTCCCCACTCATCTAAATTCTTTTTAAAATCTCGCAACACTGTTCTATCTTCTTTTGTCATTCTATTTTCTGGAGCCCATCCAACACCATGAACAGATCTGGGAGGCACCGGTATACTACAACGTTGAGCTATCTCATAAAGATCTCCTCTTTCTTTCTTCCATGAAGGAGGACGCCTAAACTTACTTTTGAAATCCTGTTCTGCGGTTCTGTATATTGCAAGAGTGTCCATTACCTGTTCTTCTTTATCCGGGCTGATTAAGCCTAAAGCGTATGCCATTTCTTCCATGTCCGGCTTTCTTCCTTGCTCTTGTTCAAACTGACTTTCGATCTTGCGATACCTATTGATAGTTTCAACCATATGAACTGGTCTTCTAACTATATTGCCTTGGTCAGCCAAGGCTCTTGTGATAGCCTGACGTATCCACCAAGTTGCATATGTTGAAAATTTAAAACCTTTTGAATGGTCAAATTTTTGAATGGCTCTCATTAGGCCTGAAACACCTTCTTGTATAAGATCAACAAACGAAAGTCCTCTTCCAGAATATTTTCTAGCAATAGAGACAACGAGTCTGAAATTACTGGAAGCTAATGTTTCAACTGCATCCTCGTCACCCGCATCTTTACCCTGTGCTAAATTTCTCTCTTCATCTCTTGATAACAGGTAATCATGACTGATTTCTTTTAAAAAATACTTAACAGTATCGGAGATAAAATGATCCTCTTCCCTTCTTCTCCTTCTGTCTTTAACCTTTTTTGAACCCTTAGCTAATTCTTCCTCTGTAAAAACTTGGACCCCGTCTTCTTCAAGTTTTGCCCATAAACCATTTATGGTTTCTGGATCTAAATCCCTCTCTTCAATAAAACGCTGAACTTCATCAGTTGTCAAGTATCCTTTTAACGCGCTTAAATCAATAACTTCCTGAATCAAATCTTGATGTACAGCAAAATCTATTCCTGTTTCAAGATTTTCTTCATCTGCTTCATCACCATACGACGAAATCTCTCTTTCTAGCTCGTCATGTATGCCATCGGTTGGATAATCAGTCAAAACTACCTCCAAATATAATATTTAACGTTAATCTTATGAGTATACTCAATTCTAAATAAAAAAATGAACAAAGGCATAACTTGGCGCGGTCCTAGATACAAATCATGGATAAAAAATTCACTTTTGTTGGTTGGTGTAATTTTTGGAGGCGTTAATACAGGAGAACCAGTAATTTCAAATTCTTCAATATTGATTGAAGTTTTATATGGGATTATTCTTTTTTGCCTTGCTTCAACTGTGGGCTATGCAGTAAATGATATTATTGATCAAAAAAAAGACCTTGAAAACCCACTGCATAAAAAAACAAGACAACCAATAAACTCAGCATGGTGGTTTCTTCTTTTGCTTGCTGCAGCAATGGCCTTAGGCACAGAGCATCAATTAATAAAAAAAGAAATGCTCCTTATTGTTTCTATTTACTTCATAATGACATGTTTGTATTCCAGGTTTCTAAAAAATATACCTATTGTTGAAATAATTGTTCTTTCTTTACATTTTTTAATAAGGATCCTTGCAGGAACATGGGCTGTAGGTATAAATGTAAGTGATTGGCTTGTGGTTGCTGGCTTTATGATGGCGCTATTACTATCGTTTGGAAAAAGATGTGCTGAATTCAGGTCAGCAAAAGGTAATTTTTATTTCAGGCCTGTTCTTTCACATTACAAACTTGAGTATTTAATTGGAGTTTCAAGATCACTGGCCTTGATGAATATTTTGATATATTGTCTTTACAGCTTAAATACTCCTGAAAGGGGTTTGTTTTTCTTAGTTTTTACATTGCCTTTTGTTGCTTTTGGGATTTTTAGATATCTTTTATTGCTTGAAAAAGATGACATGATTAAAACCCCTGAAGAAATGTTGCTAAATGACAAAAACTCAATAATCAACTTAATCTTATGGCTATCAGCTGTTGTGTTAATGCAGGGACGCCCATTATGAGTGCATCAAAAAGATTTACAGTGATGATGGAAAATAAAAATACTAACATATGGATCGTTAACATAAGAGATCGTGAAAAAAATATGATTATTCCAATATGCGTCACTGATAAAAGTGATCATGCAAATAAACGGAGAATTTCCATACTAGATGATCTTTTAATAATGGATACTGAATCATTTAAACAAAAATGGTTACGAGGAGAATTTAAGGATGAATAAGAATCAAACACATTTGTTTTTAATGCAAACTTTGATGATGCATAATTCATCAAATCAAAAACTCTCGAACTGTTTTTTAAAATTAATTTTTTCCTCAGAAGAAAAAGATCAAAAACAAATGGAAAAAAATAAAAAAACAACATTAAAACACTTAAGCAATATAGAAAAAAATCTTGAGCAAATTGATACGTATATAACATTATGTCTTGAATCCAAAAACAAAGAATTTAAAATCATAGGCAATCCTGAAAAATCAGCTATTCGATATGGTTTTTGGTTACTCTTAGGGCCAAAAAAAATGGATCCTCCGCTATGTTCAAAAATTGCAGCTGATATGGTTGACTTATTTTCAGAATCCAGCGCTAGATCTTTAGTTCAGGGTTGTATTAGCTGGGCGGCAAAGAATCGACAAGATCTAACATTGCTGATCTAACTTTTCTATAATTTTTTTCTATAAACTGGACAGGACTAAGATCATTTTCAAAATCAGAAGGAAATAAATTTATAACAACAGCAGGAAAACCTTCGTCTTCAAACATTTTAATAACATTTTTATCAGCATAACTTGTAAAAACTATTAATTCTGGAGGGAAGTTGTCCTCTTTTAAAAATTTTAAATCACTTGGGAACACAAGATCTGAAGGCATGGTTACAAACTTCATATATGGAGCTGTACCTATATAACCTAAAAACTCATAACCAAAAGATGAATACACAGCGATCCTTAAACCTTCCGGAAGTTTTAAATCTGGCATTTTCAAAACTCGCATACTAATGGTAAATTCATTAAGCTCTTCACTTAAAAACTCTGCTCGCTCGAAATATTCTTCAGTTTTAAAAGGATTAACTTGCGCTAATGATGATGCTGTTTCGTAAAGATACTCAGTCAAATACGCTCCATGCAGCCATGGAGAGCCTGAACTACAGTCGATATCAATTCTTGGATCCTTCATGGTTATAAAAGACTTGGGTCTTTTATCGCTAGCAACTCTAACTGCATTTTTTTCCCACTTTTGACACATAGTAAAAAAGGAAATAAAATTACCTTCATCTACCTGTTTTGGAGCATCGCGAAAAGGATCTTCATTCTTGCCATAAATAGATACAACCTCATACTCATCACCGGCAATCCAAAAAATAAAATCTTTAATAATTTCATGTGTAACTAAAATCTTTTTTTTCACATTTGTATCTTGAGGAACAGTGCAAGAGCTAAAACAAAAAAACAAAATCAAAAAATAATTAATAATTTTCATATTTAAAAATTACTTCCAGTTGATTAAATCTTTCTTACTTTTACCAAGAATACCTAAGTCATTAGCGATTTCCTCAAAACTTCTAATGGCTTTGTCAATTTCATCTTCTGAATGAGCTGCTGATATTTGAACCCTAATTCTTGCTTGATCCTTAGGGACAACAGGAAAAGAAAAGCCAATAACATATATACCAAGATCTAATAATTTCTCAGAAAATACATTTGCTAGCTTTGCGTTATAAAGCATAACTGGCACAATTGGATGAGAGCCTTCTTTGATAATCAAACCGGTTTTTTTGATACCATTACGAAAACGTTTAGTGTTCTCAGTCAATTTCTTCAACGGAGAGTCCTTGCTTTCCAAAATATCCAAAACAGAAATTGATGTCGCTGCAACAACAGGAGCAACAGTATTGCTGAATAAATATGGTCTGCTTTTTTGCCTCAACATTGAAGTGATTTCTTTTTTAGCGCTAATGAACCCTCCATTGGCACCACCTAAAGCTTTCCCTAATGTTGAAGATATGATATCAACTTTTCCATGAACATCACAAAACTCAGGCGTTCCTTTCCCGTTATTTCCAATAAAACCAGTTGCATGACTGTCATCAACCATCAAAACACCATCGTAAGATTTTGTTAAATTCAAAATTTCATCAACTTTAGCTATATCGCCATCCATGGAAAAAACCCCATCAGTAGCTACTAAGATATTTTTTGCCCCAGCTGAACGAGCTTTCTTTAGGTTTTCTTCAAGGTTATTTAAATCGTCATGGGCATAAATGTATCTCTTAGCTTTGCATAACCTAATTCCATCAATGATGGAAGCGTGATTTAATGATGCTGTCACAATAGCATCATTTTCATTCAACAAAGGCTCAAAAACACCCCCATTTGCATCAAAGCATGCAACATACAAAATCGAATCCTCCATATCTAAAAAATTTGAAATTCGTTTTTCTAATTCAACATGAATATCCTGAGTTCCACAAATAAATCTCACGCTAGACATTCCATAACCCCATTCGTCTATTGCTTTTTTAGCTGCATTAATAACCTTAGGATGGTTAGCAAGCCCTAAATAATTATTTGCACAAAAATTTAAAACTTTTTTATCTTGAACAGTAATAACTGTACCTTGCTTTCCTTGCAAGACTCTTTCTTCCTTCCAAGTTCCGGCTTCTTTAATTTTTTCTAAATTTTGAAATATATCTTTAATAAATTCAGTCATTTTTAACCAGGAAACAATGCAATTTTTCCAGAAACTCCTTTTTCCATCAAATGGAAAGCTTTTTCATATTCTTCAATTTTAAAACTATGTGTTAATAATTTTTTTGGATCAAATCCCTTCTCATAAATCAAACTGTCAACATGATTCCATGTATCCCAAATCAATCTACCTGTTATTCCGTTAATGGTTAAACCTTTAAATATAACATTTTCATTTAAAGATAGATTTACTGTTGATGGAAACAGTCCAAGAAGTGCAACTGAACCACCATTAGAGATTGATGCTAATCCATCATTCAAAGCTTGATTTGATCCTGAAATCTCAAGAAGAACATCGAACATTTTTCCTTTTGTTTGATCCTCGATAACAGAATGTAAATTTTGATTCTTTGGATCAATAACATGATCAGCGCCTAAACCAAGAGCTTTCTCTCTTCTTTCAGCCTGTAGCTCACTTACAAAAATTTTACCTGCACCAAAAGCTCTTGCTGCAGCAATCGTCATAAGCCCCAATGGGCCTGCTCCTGTTATTAATATCGTCTTACCTTCTATTGGTTGTGTCATAACTGTTTGAACGGCATTTCCCAAAGGCTCTTTTAAACTAGCAGTTACAGGATCTGTCCCTTCACGAGCCTTCCAACAATTATCAACTGGAACAGTTAACCACTCAGCAAAAGATCCATTTTTATGAAAACCTAAAATTTCACCAGAGGAACAAAGATGTTTTTTTCCATTTTTACAAGGTGAACATGAACATCCAGAAAATAAATGAGTTTCTACAGAAACTAAATCTCCAATTTTTAAATTTAACTTTGATAAATTAACACCTGAACCACAATCAACAATCTCTCCACAGGTTTCATGCCCAACTACCAATGGTAACCTTGGCACAAAATCATCAGCCCATTGATTCCACTCCCATAAATGCAAGTCAGAACCACATATTGTAGAAACTTGGGTTTTTAATAAAACTTCATTTTCTTTTGGGCTGGGGGCATCGATATCAAAAAGATCAAAACCTGGATTTTTGGATGTTTTTAATAAAGCCTTCATTAACTCTAATTCTATTTTCGAATGACGAATTTAGGAATAGCCAGCGGAGGGATTCGAACCCCCGACCTACGGTTTACAAAACCGCAGCTCTACCACTGAGCTACGCTGGCGAATATTTAACTACGGTGAATAAACTGATAAAAGACCAGAGGAGTCGATAAGGAAAACATATCCTCCAACAATAATCGGTGAAGCAAAAATTGGAGATCCAGTTTGTATTGTTCCAGCTAGCCTAAAACCACTATCTTTTTCATATCTGAATAGGTTACCATCATCTCCACCAATGTAAATAACTCCGTGCTCTTCATCTAAAGCTAAAGATGATCTTACAAAGTCATTAGCGGCATTGTTCCAGCCATCTAAACTTGTACCATTGAAATCCCAAATGTTATTAGCCATAATGAATGGCTGTGCAACAAGTCTACCGTTCTCTATAGGTGCAAAAATAAAACCTTCATTATTGTTTTCATTAAAAGAGACACTTATTGAGTTAGTAATACTACCAAAGCCAAGCTGGATACTTTTATCAAAACCACCTTCTGATTCAAGGTTTAACACCCAGAGGGATCCGTTTGTGGTCCCGAAAAGCACTCTATTTTCAATAAAAGTTGGAACACCAGTGGGGAATTCGTTACTGCCTAAAAGAACAGAGCCTCCCCATAATGGCAAAACGTTTTCAGGATCTGAAACATCCCAAGCCGTTACTCTTCCAACACCACCAGCATAATAACCAGCAACTAAATAAGTTTTTCCTGCATGGGTGTGAATTCCCAAACTGGTGTTGAAGAATGCTTGTTGTTCAATACTTAAACCAGCCTCTATCTTGTTTAAAGAAATATTGTTAAGATCATCAACCATTAGCTGACCAATCATTAAGTCATCTGTAGGTTGCATTTCCAGATCTTGGCTCCAATGAACACCGTCACATAAACTGAAAGATCCTCCATCAAATTCACAATTATTAATCATTGGGATGTAGATTACTCTATTAACGGAATCGTAAGCAGAAGAATTAGAGCTTAATTTTCTTGAAAGGTTAACACTTTCATTTGAAAACCTGTCCTCCCATCTATCCTTAAGCATAACGCTCAATCTACCAACTTCCTCTAACTGGTCTCCATTTTCTTTCAAAAGATAACCCAAACCAGTTAAGCTGGTTGCCCAAACAAGTCCATTATCCATAAGGATTGGAGTAGTTAAGATTTCGTTACCACCAATATTATAAGAAAAACGATACATGCCATCTGCAGCTCTTAAGCCAACTAAATTACCATCCAGATCACCTAACCACAAAGTTCCATTAGATATAGATGGAGATGCAGAAACGCCAGCAGGCATTCGATAATTCCATCTCTCTTGAACAGAGCCCATTCCAGGTCCTGAACCATAAAAACCAGTAGAGCTAGAGTTACCTCTCTTGCTTGCCCATACTAATGGAGAGTCACCAAAATCAAAAGTTGGCTCTTCTCCTAGCGCATAAACAGAACCATCTTGACCTGTAAAGAATACCTTACCACCCATTACAGAAGGAGAAGATATTATTGGATCTGATGTGCTATTTTGACCAGCGTTCATCTGATCAGTTCCAATAGGATAACGTTCAAGTTCTTCTATTTCACCAGTCGTATCGTTTCTAGAAAGCATCAAAAGCAAACCTCTAGGGATACCATAAGTAAAAGGATCCGGTTCAACTAAAATCTCAAAGCATGTCATATAAAGATATGGATAAGAAGTTGAACTAGATGAAACAGCTGGTGTGTTTAAGCAAGTTAAATTTTGAGCGTCTGGGCTTGCTGCAGGAAGGAAGGTACTCTCTATCAAAGATTCAGCACCAGGGTCAACAGCAATAACCCTACTGTCTCTCAGGAAGAAATACAAATCTCCTTCAAAATAAACAGGGGAGGTTACTACAGGTGAGTTTGTTGAGAAAAATGGATTTAAAGATGTGGAAGCTTCATAAGGGTCAATAGCATCCCACATCCAAACATCTCCACCCTCCGTTGCAACCGCAACAGTTGGTTGTGCACCTAAAAGAAATACCGCAGGAGTAGTAGTAATTGGATCTGAGGTACTCCATGTATGCATTATCTGACCATCAGAAAGCCTGACTGCATAAAGGAAACCAGCATCAGTGCCAACAAAAGCAGTAGCATCATTAAGATCTGAAAGTGAAGCATTGTCTCCGATAATACCGTCAAAAATAGAAACTCCACCTACAATCCTTCCTTGAAGCTCTGTTTCCCATAAAACCCTGTTCGTTCCACATGTCAAACAAGAATTAGATGTTAAACCAACCAATTTTCCTGAAAGGGTTCCAACAACAAGAACACCATAGGAATAAGCTGGAGTACCAGATATAGAACTGCCTATATTTGTACCCCATAAATAATTTCCGGAAGCTAAATCTAAAGCCTTAATTGTTCCTGTTTGAGATGCGACCATAATTGTTCCATCCCCTATAACAGGATTTCCAATCATATTTTCTGAAAGTTGCTCAGCCCATAATTGAGTTCCACTATTCGCATCAAAAGCACGAGTCAGACCTTCAGCTTCCGAAATGATAACTCGACCGCCAGCGCCTTCTGATGATAAAGCTGGGGAAACAGGTCCAGGATTTTCTCCAGAGAGTTTCCAAACCTGATTCAAATCTGAAGGAGGTGGCCCTAAGTCACCACTTGAAGCTCGGCCTGTATTTTCAGAAGAGCCCTGATAAGACAACCAATCAGAAGTGTAATTTGGTCTTGTGTTAATTGTTTCAAAACCAGAATAACTCATTGATGGGCTCGTTCCATCAGCTCTAACTATACAGTTGTGATTAGTGCTATTAGGCACCTTCATCCAAACTATATTGGATGTTGAATTTTCTTCATTCAACATCAACCCATCATCATTTGGATAAAACTCAACATCAACACAGCTGCTTGTCCAATCATAATTAATGTTATCTACTGCATTTGAAACTGCTTTTAAAAAGATTATTGCACCTGGATTAGGGTCTCCTGTTGAGGATATAACAACCAACTCCGAACTAGAGACGCCGCCGCCGGTACCGCCGCCTATGCCGGTGTCAACACCACCAGTACCTCCCCCAATAGGATCTGAAGAATCACCTCCATCACAACTGGAAAAACAAAAAACCAAACAAGCAAGATAAAACAATCTAATCAATTTCATTTTCAAAACCTTACCATTATATGAGGAAATGTTAATTTATGTTCGTTTTTAAACCAAATAAAGGTCTTAATATTCTCAATTTGCTTATCAAAAATTCATAAGATAACAAGCAGCCTAAGAAGGTCAATAAAACAACAAGTAGGAATTTTAAAAAAGCATTGATTTCCATTGGTAACACAAAATAACATGCAATATTTGTAAATAACATATGCGTAATGTATACCGGGTAAGCAGCTGGTGAAAGGTAGGAAAATAGTTTATTTTTCTGATTGAGGAAACAGTAAGAGTAACCGAAAATTGAGAACATCCACATGCAGGATTCAATAGCCATTAACCAAGGTGGATTAACCATTGGTTCACCCCATAACAGTCTAACCAAATACAAAAATCCAGCAAAAATAAGCATATTGTTTTTATGTGATTTAACAATATTCCAAAAACCATTACCCGTAAAAATGAAAATGAAACCGCTTAGAAAACACAACCAACCCAATATGAAACCATGAAGAGAACCTGCATAAAGCTCAAAGGAAACTCTGCCAAATCTCCAGGAATCAACAAATGTTTCCGCCTCTAAAGCAAACAAAGCAATCAATACCATTAAGCCATACATGCTGCCTGTTAAAAATTTTGTTAATTTAGCAATGCTTGAATTTGGATTTTTCTTAAGGTAAAACAATAATGGAGAACTGAAAAGGGTGTATAGAAATATGTTTACCAAGAACCATAAATGACCAGGACTTGCAAAGTATTCAGAAAAAATAATATGATTTGGATCTTTGCTAGCCAACAAAACATCCCACCCTAATGGTGTAATCACCATGCTTCCAAAAATTAATGGCAAGAGTATCCTTAAAGACCTTTCTGATACCAAGCCTTTAAAATTACGTTTTTTCATGGAGAACGCAACCCCCATCCCTGAAATAACAAACAAAATTGGAATTCTCCAAACATTAATTAAGCCAGAAAACATCCAGAGTGACTCTATGGTTTCTTGATTTTGAAAAAAACCAGGTATGAGAGAGCCCCAAGGCTGAAAAACAATAGTGATATGGTAAATGATTAACAATCCGATAGCAATAACCCTCAAAGCATCAATGTCATATCGTCTTACTTGGTTGTTTTTCGTCAGAGTCATTTACCCAAAACTGTCCAAGGGGCAAGAACTTCTAAAATTTCAAATGTTTGTTTTTTCAAAGGCATACCATCAAAAAAATCACATGCCTCTAAAACATAAGAGCCTGTTTGGGTTTTAATTGGAATGGATATAAGAGTTTTCCCTTGAGTCCACATGTTCTCTTTTACAGCTATTGAACAATCCTCCAAATCGAAAATTCTTATCTTGCCAATAACACTAGTTGACCCTGCAATTTCTTTACCTATGCGCAAAGGCTCTAAATTTATTTTTTTTACCGCACTGAACTGAAATACGGGATTCATTAACTCATCTTCTTCCTGCCATAACACCAAATGTTTTAATTTCAAAAAAGATGCTAATTCAGATAATGTTTCCTTGTTCTCCAGGGTTCCATTCAAAAGATTTTCGGTCCATAGGCTGATAAATGCAAAAGCTTTGGAAGTTTCCTTGTGTTTTGAATTTTCTGTTTTTAACCTAAAGATCTCTTCCTGAAGTTCCGTCATTTTGCTAGGAACTTTGTCAATTTTTGCCTGGATCTTTTTTATAGGATCCTCATAATCCCTATTTAAAACGTTCAATTTAAAAACCTATAAACCACCAGTATAGGTGTTTTTGGCTTTTCTTACGCCGGAAGCTCTTTGCAGTAGTATTTTAAAATCATGCGGACTAGTCGCAGCAGCAAGTGCGGTGTCATGTTCTATCTTCTCGCTAGTATAAAGTTCCAAAAGATGTTGATCGAATGTTTGCATTCCATCTAGCTCATCTTCTTCCATGATTGTGTTGAGCATTGACAATTCGGGTTCTTCAGAGATTTTCTCAGAAACCCTTGCGTTACAAATCAAAATTTCACATGCAGGAACCCTTCCTCCACCAACCCTCGGTAACAGCCTTTGAGAAATGATGGCCTGAAGAGTTGTTCCCAGCATTATTTTTATTTGCTGTTGAAAATCAGCAGGGAAATACTCAACAATCCTGTTAATTGTTTGTACAACGTTTAATGTATGCAATGTAGAAAAAACAAGATGTCCCGTAATACCAGCCTTAAGTGCAGCAGAAATTGTCTCCTGGTCTCTCATTTCACCAATAAGAATAACATCGGGATCTTCACGCATTGCAACCTTTAAGCCAGAACCAAAATCATCTGTATCAAGCCCTATTTCTCTCTGATTAACAATTGATTTTCTATCAAAAAGACTGTATTCAATGGGGTCCTCTAGGGTTAATATATGATCACTTCTCTCTTCATTGATTTTTGACAACAATGCAGCCAGGGTTGTTGACTTTCCTGAACCTGTAGTTCCTGTAACTATCGCTATACCTCTTTTAAGGTGCCATAAATTGGCAATTGCATGTGGTAATTTCAATTCATCAAAAGAAGGTACTTCGGGTTTAATGAAACGAATTGCAAAAGCAGGAGTTCCTTTTTGTCTAAAGAAATTTACACGAAATCTACCTTCTGCATTTGGTAACTGATAAGAAAAATCATATTCGTCGTGTTCTTCAAGAACATGTTCTCTTTTTGCGGTTAAAAGTTCTCGACCTAGCTTAAGAACATCTGCCTCAGTCAAGATGGGCAGTTCTGTTGGCGTTAAAGAGCCATCGATTCTCATGTAAGGTGGACGTTCTGTACCTATATGTAAATCAGAAGCATCCCTATCAACTGTCATTTGTAATAATTCATTTGCTGAAATTACCATAATTAAAAACCTCCAAAACAATTATATACAAGTAAAAATCTAATCGATACCAACTGACTGATCAACACCGGATGCGAAGTAAATCAACAAACCGTCTGTCTGTCCGTCAGCATTCGTAGGTGAATGGTTTGATCCCGCAACTAAAGAAGAATCCATTTTAGCAAAAATAACATTTGGAACAGTATCTGGGTAACCATCACCATCAACATCACCTGTTCCATAACTTGGTTCAAATTTTGATAACGCTATTGGGTTGAAACCTCTTTTTGGAACACATGAATGACCAGGTTCGCCAGGGTACATAGAAAAACCATTCCCCCCAGAACGAATTGTTGTATCGAGACAATGGAGGTAATCTTTCCCTACAGATCTTTCTGAACCATAAGCAGAAAGTACATAAGATTCATACATGCTGGGAAGAATTAGCTGTCCATTACCTGCTCTATCTGCCCATTGCCTTAAGTCACCTGCGCTAGAACCTAAACTTCTATAAATAAAAGAACCGGGTATAAAGTCTTTTGTTTTTGGATCTCCATCACCTATAAAATAGTAAGGCATTGAACCTCCTGGTGTCCAATTTGGGCTCCATGTTCCAAGATCACCACCAAAATTCAAGTTCTCAGGCATTCCTGGGCCTTTAAAATTTGGATCTGACAAAACATTGGCCATAACATTACCGCTATCAGCCATTGCTGTAGTTAAGGGATTGTCTGAATTTTCATTTGGGACACAACCAAATCTTGGATCACTGCCTGTTAAGTCACAAATTGATTTTCCTGATCTTATGAAAGGGTTTCTGGGATAGATTGACAAATAACCATCATTGATCAATGTCTCCGGAACACCATAATAATGTTGAGCGTTATGGTGAGCCTGACGACTCATTCTATGTGTGCACCCATGTCCAAATGAACATCTCCATGAAAGCAAAGAACCTCCGAAGATATAGGCAGGATACATTCCGTCATTGTCAGTAGCATATCTCTCTAATGAGATCTGTATGCTGTGTAAGTTGCTCTTTACTTCTGCTTCTAAAGCCTTATCTTTGGCCTTGATGAAGTTTGGAAG
>Ga0111541_10000048_pt1 | contig 34478 bp, 34 predicted proteins | sample Knorr_S7_td_DCM__FD_83039 | JGI IMG/M metagenome (GOLD analysis project Ga0111541, IMG submission 83039) | Marine microbial communities from Southern Atlantic Ocean transect - Knorr_S7_td_DCM_ad_131m_LV_B (version 2) (version 2) | ecosystem: Environmental > Aquatic > Marine > Oceanic | place...
GGCGGCGGCCCTGGGATCGGACCGGTGGCGGCCAAAGAGCACCTTGCTGCCTTTTTGCCAAACCACCCCCTTGTCCCCGAAGCCGGTCCAGCCTCGGGTAGCGGCGCTATAGCTGCGGCTCCTTGGGGCTCGGCTGGCATTCTCCCGATCCCTTGGATGTATATAGCGATGATGGGACCTGACGGTTTAAAGCAGGCGACTTCGATCGCGATCTTGAACGCTAACTACGTTGCCTCGCGGCTCCAAGACAGCTACCCGGTCCTATTCCGCGGCCAAAATGGCCTGATAGCCCATGAATGCATTCTGGATCTACGTGCCCACTCTGAATTCGTGAGCGTCGAAGATGTTGCGAAAAGACTCATCGATTATGGGTTCCACGCCCCGACTATGTCTTTCCCAGTCGCTGGAACTTTGATGGTGGAACCAACAGAAAGCGAGTCCAAAGAAGAGATCGACCGATTCTGTGATGCCATGATCGAGATACGAAAAGAAATATCGAAAATTGAATCAGGCGAATGGACTGTTGAAGACAATCCATTGCGCAACTCTCCTCATACAGCAGAGGATGTGGCAAACAGCAATTGGGAACATCCCTACAGCCGAGAAGAAGCTGCGTACCCATTGCCTTCAATCCGCTTGGATAAATATTGGCCCCCTGTCAGCAGAATCGATGGCGCCCATGGCGACCGCAACCTTGTCTGCAGTTGTCCCGATCCTCGAGCATTTGAAGATCTGTCAATCTGATCTCTTCGCTGGGCGTGTCACGGCTAGCGTTTCAGCATGGCGTTGACTAGAGCCGACATTATCGAAATGCCAGCCGACGAAACTTCGGGGGCTATGCCTTGGTACCCACATATTGGCACCTGGGTCGAAGCGGAAATCGCCGGCCTGACAGACGAGCAGCTCGACTTTCATGATCCTTCACCTGAAAGGGAATGGATGTGGTGGTCGTGTAGACGTCAGGTCTCTCACATAGCCTGGGACGCTCTTGTTTTCACCAAGAGACGAGCTGGCCATTTGCTATGGCCCAATGAGGCCACACCCGAACCAATTAACTGGGGCGAGCATCAAATGGGCCCTAACAATAAATGGGACCGTTTACTTGACGCTGATCTTTTTTGGGAAGTACCCGATCTGTTAGACAAACTCAAGTTGGGTATTAGCTGGCTCACTCGCCTAGTGGAGCAGGAAAGCACAGAGACTTTTCGATCTGAGATCAAAACCGTACGAGGAACACAATTCTGGGAATATGTGATCACCACTTTGCCTCGAGGTGCTGCTGCTAGCCCAGAAGACAACTCGCAGATCACTTATACGCTGGAAGGCTCTCTATGGATGGTTTTCTACGAAATGCTCAGCCATATTCGAACCATTCAGCGACTTAAGATTCATCAGGGACTTACCCCCAACGTTGACTTACCTCGAGTTGGCTATCTACGTCTCCCCCACTATTGGGGTGAAACAAACGAGAACGGACCGGGAATGAGGCGTCTATGAAACCCAAAGTAATTATCGATTGCGATCCCGGACACGACGATGCCATAGCAATAATGATGGCAGCTGAGTTAACCGAGATCGTAGGAATCACAACGGTGTCTGGGAACGCTCCCCTCGACCTAACAACCGATAACGCTCTCCTTTTGGCTGAATTAGTGGGACTTAACGTCGAGATACACGCGGGGGCTGAAAAACCTTTACTGGTTGCGGCTCGCCATGCTGAAGAAGCTCATGGAAAGACGGGGCTGGATGGGCCAGTTCGTCCGGCAGTAACGCGTTCTTCTACAAGCTCCGAAGCAGTGCGTTTTCTTATTGAGACCGTCAGAAATAACGACGACGTGTGGCTTGTTCCCATTGGCCCCCTGACCAACATCGCGTTAGCGGTTCAGCAAGCCCCTGACATAGTTCAACGGGTTGCAGGGATCTCCATTATGGGTGGAAGCGCTGGGGCAGGGAATGTGACGCCTACTGCGGAATTCAACGTTTGGGCCGACCCTCATGCCGCAGCGATAGTTTTCAACGCCGGGTTCGAACGGTTCCTGATGGCTGGACTAAACCTGACACACCAATTCGGTATCGACGAAGACACCATCACTGGCTTACGCGAGATCAACAATCCAGTGGCAATATTCGCCGCTGACCTTTTTGACTTCTACCTCTCCTCATACCAGAAAAGGACTAGCGGGCAGCGGGTCCCGCTGCACGATCCATGCGCAGTCCTTGCGGTCACTCACCCCGAAATATTTACATTCGAGCCTCGAACTGTACGCGTCGAAACCGAAGGAAGACACACCACTGGGATGACCGTCGTGGACGAGAGAGGCTGGGACAATCAGCCGTTGAACTGTCAGGTTGGTTACGCCATAGATCGTGATCGCGGAATGAATATTTTCTTTGAGACCATGCGCACATATGCGGCCAAGTAGCCGGATAGAGCTACCTTGGTGATGTGACAAGTTTGATCCGACTGACCCAATACAGCCACGGGGCTGGTTGAGCTTGCAAATTAGGTCCTAGCGACCTGGCGCACGTGTTGCGTCACTTACCCTTTACCCATCACCCCGACCTCTTAGTGGGAACAGAACATAACGACGACGCCGCCGTCTGGCGACGGCCTGATGGCACTGCTTTAGTCGCAACAGCTGACTTCTTCACACCAATAGTTGACGACCCCAAGATCTGGGGCCAAATCGCAGCGGCTAACGCTGTTAGCGACGTCTACGCAATGGGCGCGAGGCCCTTATTTGCACTCAATTTGGTCGCATGGCCTCGTGACGAACTTCCGTTAGAAATCTTGAGTGAAGTACTCATCGGTGGTCAAGAATCGGCGAATAACGGTGGCTGGGTAGTAGCAGGCGGCCACACAGTTGACGGACCCGAACCGATGTATGGAATGTCTCTAGTAGGTGAAATCGACGAGAATGCCGCTCTCACCAATAGCGGCGGACGCGAAGGGCAAGCATTGGTTTTGACCAAACCACTAGGAACAGGCCTGCTTGCTACTGCTCTCAAACGTTCCGAACCAGAGGCAATCCAAGATGGAGGCCGACTACAACAGATCTACACAGCGGGTGTGCGTGAGATGACGCGACTCAATGCAGCTGCTGCTGAAGCCGCCCTTCAAGCCGAAGCGTCAGCCGCCACTGACGTCACCGGCTTCGGACTGCTTGGACATTTACACGAGTTAGTTTCCGCCAGTGGACTGTCTGCGTTCATTGAGAGCGAGGTCGTACCGAGGTTGCCTGATGTTGCTGATCTCGTTGACGAAGGCTTTGTAGCTGGAGGTACCGAAAGGAATCTTGACTATTTAGAGCCCCACTTGTCAGGCGGGTCACCGACTGACCGTCTGATCATGTGCGATGCTCAAACTTCCGGCGGGCTTTTGTTTTCTTGCGATCCGGCCGCAGCTATGGAAGCCGTGACTGAGTTGCGAAATGGCGGTCATATGGCAGCAGTGATCGGCGGGCTGGAAAGCGGCAAGCCAGGACAAATAACTCTTAGAAACTGACCTATGGCCGACAGTCCACCCGTAACCACCAATCAAGGTTCGTTATATGAACAGTTCGGAGTGGCTTCAACCATCTCCCATCAAGAGTTAAAGAGGGTGTACCGAAAGCTTGCATTCACCTATCACCCCGATCGAAACGCTGGCAACTCCTCAAGGATGCAGCAACTCAATCGAGCATGGTTCGTTCTCTCCGACCCGGATCGAAGGTTCAAATACGACCAATCTCTGAAGCTCCCACTTACTTCTGATCCAGCAGAGAAGCAACCCCCACCCAGGGGCGCCCACCGCAACGCCAAAGCCAAATGGTTCGAGAGCTTGCGTCGTCAATCAACCCGTCTCGGCTTCGAAGCTGCGCAGAGCGCCACCCGCGCGCTCGCTACACGACACAAGTGTTCCCAAGAAACCTATGAGAAGCTGGCGGAATCTATAGTTCGTGACTTGGCGACCGACGTCCAAAATAAAGCACAACTCGCCCGCAAAGCCGGCTCGGCGCCTCTTGATCTGGCCTTAGTGGTTGCGTTGCTTGGCATCAAGCAACATTGCGAGCAGCTGTTGAGGGCCTGCACCGCTAACGAGGTATCACAACGAGACATTCGCGAAGCTCAACTGTTAGACCGAATGTGGGACAACCTCGCTCACGGGATCAGCAGAGATATCGAGATGCAACTCGGCGGTAATCCCCGTATGTTGAAAGCCTTGACTGGTAGACGCGTGTGACATGACAACAGCTGTTTACCCAGGCTCTTTCAACCCCCCGACCATTGCTCATCTAGCTATCTCTGAAGCCGCTAGAACACACTGCAACGTCGACACTGTCGTGTGGGCTGTTAGTCGTATCGCATTGGCCAAAGAAGAAGTCGTGCGACCATTATTTGAGCATCGCCTTGAGGTACTGCGCGAGGTAGCCGAGGGTTATGAATGGCTCGAGGTAGATGTCACTGACAAGCAGCTACTCGCAGACATTGCGCTCGGATATGACCTGCTCATCATGGGAGCCGATAAGTGGCAACAAATTCAGGATCCGGTGTTCTACGACAACAACCCACAATTGCGAGACTCGGTTCTTTCCACTCTTCCAAAGGTTGCAGTCGCTCCTAGAGAACCATTCGAGACACCATCTGAGTTGGAACTAGCGATATCTCCTGCTCTTAACCTCGTTTCTAGCTCTGAAGCCCGCGGAGGCTCCACGTCGTTGATGCTTGAACCCGCACAGAAATTTGACGTCGCTACGGGCGCATGGACTGACAGCGAACGTTACGAGCGGTGGTTAAGTGAGAAACTGACTGACAACTGAGGCATTTCCACATACCTTGGCACTTAATGACTGACATTCTCGACGTTGATCTTCTCGCCTTTGAACGTGGGAGCACCCAGGAGCGTCTAGCCACCGTCGATGGGGTCATGCGAAGTTTGAGCACGGGGTTCGTGTACACCAAGCATGATCTTTCCGAAGACATGCTCGACGAAACGTACGATGTGCTCTCAGAATTTTTCGCCCTTCCCACCGAGACCAAAGAAGAATATGTGGCTTCTGGCGCAAGAGGACAAACGGGGTATACCGGCCTTTTGGTCGAAACGGCCGCCATTTCTGACACTCCAGATTGGAAGGAGATGCTTAATTGGGGAACAGCTTTACCCCCAGGTCATCCCTTAAGAGAGCGTTACCCCCATCGCTACGGTGATCCAGTCTTCCCGTCTCGGCACATTTCTAATGCTGCAGAAATCCTGACTCATTTTCATGAGTGCCTGGTGGAACTGCAGACTCGCTTCTTGAGAATCATCGCTACTGGCGTCGGCGCAAATGAACACTATTTCGACACGATGCTCCGGCATGGGTCCCACCTGACGAGAGCAATTCGTTACCCGCCGATGAGTGACGCCCCGGGTAGCGGTAACGGCGGTCACATGTGGGCGGAAGAGCATGGAGACATCAATCTGATTACCGCACTCCCTCGCGCTACCGCAAGGGGTCTTCAGGTGAAGGTCGACGACAAATGGATTGATGCTGCACCGCCTGACGGACATGTCATCATCAACACCGGCATCATGCTTGAACGATTGACGAACGGGCTCGTACCCGTCGGGTGGCATCGGGTCGCAGCAGATAAGGAGCAGCTAGAAGGACGGCTTAGCGTTGTTCAGTTCTGTCATCCCACGCCCTGGACGATCCTGTCACCTATTCCTTCAACAGTTTCCCCAGAACGTCCTTGCAACTTTCCGGTCATGTCAGCCGGGGACTGTCTCGATCAGGTCCTTTGGGAGATCAATCTGAGCGCCGAGTAGGTGCGTCGCCGAGATTAAACCTCCAAGAGGGCGTTTTCTATGACCTCAGTCAGAGCTGGATGGATATAGAACTGTTGGGAAGCTAATTGATCCACTGTTTGTCCAAACTCCATTCCCTGCACTAGTGACTGAATTAAGGATGAAGCTTGAGGACCGATGAGGTGGGCTCCTAGGAGTTGACGGCTTTCAGCGTCAACTATCAATTTACAAAATCCCTCTGAGTCCTCCATGGCCCAACCATAGGCAGTCGCGCCATAGTCCTTGAGTGCCACAACGATTGACAATCCCTGTTCCCTTGCGTCCCTTTCGGTAAGGCCCACTGAAGCAACTTGAGGGTGACCGAAAACTGCGTGAGGAACAAACCGGTCATCGACACTGAGCATCGGCCCATCTATCTCTCCCTCTGCTTTTAGAAGGTTTTGTCGCAAAGCCCTTACCTCTGCGTTTGCAAGATGTTTGAGTTGATGAACATTAGAAATATCGCCGAAAGCCCACACCCCTTCTAGAGATGTGCGGAAATGCTCGTCAACCAGAATTCGTCCTAGTTCGCAAGAAATACCTACGTCCGGTGCACCTAATAAATCACCATTCGGGACCCGGCCCGCAGCCACTAGCAGCATGTCAGCTTCAACAGTTTCAACGCCTGCATTTCTTTGAATCTCAACACGAATATCGTTGCCGATCTGTTCAACTTTCATCACTTCGCTGCCGCAACGAACATCCATCCGTCGGCTCGCGATCTCGGTGAAGCGGACCGATATGTCATCGTCTTCTCGACGCAACAAACGTTCACCTCGGTTGATGATGGTTACCTCGCAGCCAAAGGCCGCGAAAACGTGGCCCAGTTCAGCCGCTATATAGCCTCCTCCGAAAATAATCATGCGTTGAGGAAGCGAGTCGATGCGCATGACCGTGTCTGAGGTATGGAAGGGCACAGCATCAAGGCCCGGGTATGGAGGGATGAAGGGTCGCGCACCCGCGCCCAAAACGATGTGTCGTCCTGATACTCGAGTTACTTGACCATCGTCGCCTGTCACGTCAAGCGTTTTGCTGCCTACCAGTCGACCCGTTCCTTTGAGGACGGTGATATTGGGGCATTCAACCCCAAGTCGGTACTCCTCTCCTCCTTGCACTATCGGATCGATACGACCAAAAACACGGTCGCGAATTGCAGGCCAGTTAACTTCTTCGATACTGGCTTGAATGCCGTAAGTAGCTGAGTCGCGGATAATTTCGGCGACGTCTGCTGCGTAGACGAACATCTTTGAGGGGATACAACCGACGTTTAGGCAAGTACCGCCAAATAAGCCTTTTTCTATGATCGCTATATTCCAGTGATCAAATTCCGGTCCCGGGATGCTGTTGCCAGAACCTGTACCAACTATGACGAGATCAAAGTCGAGTGTCTCTTCGTTGCTCATGGGTTAGGAGAGTAACTTGCAAAAGTTGCTAAGACCTCTATCAGATTTACCTGAATCCGCGGAAACCTTGAAGGTGGGCTTTACTACCGCTCAATAGGTGAGAGATATATCGGCTTCAGAACTCAACGTTATGACCCCTGGCGGACCACTCCAGTTAAGCGCTAAGCCCTCAACTAATACCTCGTCAGCATTATCAGGCGTAACTCCTAGCGCTGCTTGCGAGCCAGTCGAACAGTGAATCCTTGCACCCTCCATTAGCGCCTTAAGGATCTCCTTGCAGAAACCAGGCTCTTGAGAAACACGAACGTCGAGGGCATCGACGAACTCGCTTTGAAGAAGTTTGACCGCGTGAGACGCGAAGAAAATATCCACGCTGTGCCCATCTGAAACAGCTTGTGCCGCACACGCCATAGCGACAGCACACTTGCGCGGGTCTACATCAGGATCAGTTGATATCTGAAAGAAATACTTTTTACTCATCTCGCTTCACCTCCAGCGGACGCTCTCATTCAAATGCAGGGTGGTTGACGAATCAAGCCTGACGGATTCCTTGAGGCTTAGAGAAGCGATTGGTATATCAGCGCTTTCATTTCGGGTCTTATTGGGTGGGTACTGGATGGCAGCAGCTGGGTTAAGAAAATGACCGTCATGTCCTCTACCGGGTCGACCCAGAATGCTGTCGATGCAGCTCCTCCCCAACCGTATTCACCTTCCTGACTGAGCACTTTGGCTTTGGTCGGGTCTACAACGACGGAGAATCCAAGCCCAAAACCGACTCCGTCATATGTTGTTTCGGAGAACAAAGGCCGGCCGTACTCAGTTAAGTCAACCCCTCCGGGCAGGTGATTCCTAGTCATGAACTGCAGGGTCTTCCTACCAACAATTCTTTGTTCACCTAAGACACCGTTGTTTCGCAGTGCCTGCGTGAAGCGATGATAATCAGCGAGCGTTGAGACCAGTCCTCCACCGCCTGAAAGACCAATGGGCTTCCTCAGGTATGGCGAGCGCTGCGCATCATCGAGAAGATCCGCTTGTTTATTTTCACCTTGCGGGAAGTAACACGAAGCGAACCGGGACTCTTGACCTTCTGGTACAGAAAATCCGGTGTCTTCCATTCCTAGCGGCTGAAATATGTTCTCTTCCATGTAGGAGTCAAGGGTGAGCCCACTAACTACTTCAACGACCCGTCCTAGCACATCGGTGGAGTACGAATAGTTCCACTCTGTGCCTGGATCAAACAGCAACGGCAGTGACGCTAAAACGTTGCACTGGTTCTCTAGATCTCCTGGGCTGCGCGTCCAGTCGAATCCTGCTCTTCGATACATTTCATCTACTGCGTTGGCCATATGGAAGTGGTATGTGAGTCCACTTGTGTGGGTCAGCAAGTCGTGGACTGTGATCTCTCGGGTGGCGTCACGGGTCTCTGGGTTTACTGCGTCACCGCCCACGAAGACTTTGCTATCGGAAAACCCCGGGATCCAATTAGATATGGGGTCTTTGAGTTGCAATAAGCCTTTCTCATACAACTGCATCGCTGCTATCGAGGTAATCGGCTTCGTCATTGAGTAGAAGCGATAAATCGTGTCTGACTCGACTGGGAGATCTCTTTCAAGGTCTCGAGATCCGTGCATGTAACGGTACGCGACCTTTCCCCCGCGACTAACCAACACGTTGACTCCCGGCAAACGACCATCATCAACATATTTAGCCAAGTGCGTCCCTAAGCGTTCGATTCGTTCAGGGTCAATTCCGACTTCTTCCGGATCAACTTCAACTTCGACGTCTGCCATTACTTCCTTCTCGCACGGAAACAGATAATGGGAATCGTACGGCACCTACAAGATGCTTTGAATTCCCCTAGCGGGCTTTCCCAGCCTAAAGTTCCTCGATGCCCGATGCAGCCCCCCGCTCCAAGACAGCTCGGTTCATCCTGATCCGACACGGTGAGTCAAATGTGATGGTTGACGGAGTCGTGGGCGGCCCAAAGACCTGTAGCGGTCTCTCCTCTAAGGGAAGAAGACAAGCTCAAATCTTGGGAGAGAGATTTGCTGGGGGTTCAGAGCCTTCAATCGACGTTGTTTATTCATCTCCACTCCCGAGGGCTTTGGAAACAACCCAGCTTTTGCTCGCAGCAAGCTCACTCGACTTAGAAATCAATGTTCATGCCGACCTGGAGGAGTTTCGCTTGGGTGAAGCTGACGGGCTTTCCTGGGAGCAAGTACGAGAAAGATATGATCTCGAAAACTTTGAGCAGCGTGATCCGTTTATCCCCATTATTCCTGGCGCGGACAGCAGGGCCGGGTTCCGACACCGGGTGGGGCAAGCATTGAGCGTCATTGCCTCACGGCACAATGAGTCAACTGTTCTCATTGGGTGTCATGGTGGGGTAATTTCAGCGGCGATGGCAATCGCCTTCGGCTTAGGGCCTGGGCAATGGCATACCGAATTAGCTCCTTATGTGACTTCCATCACCGAGCTTGAAATCCGGTCTGATACGAGTCGAGGGCGTCGTTGGATTTGCCATCGCTATAACGACACGACACATCTCCACGGCACAGACGTCGACCCCCGTGAAGCCCCTAGTTAAAGTCTGCTTGTCGTATCGGCTAGCCGCTTGGGTGTCGCATAAGTGAAGATTCTTGATTGAGTAGCCGAGTTCGGTGCTTAACTGGTTGATTGAGATCGCTTTCGCGTTAGGAGCTAAGGAGAGAAGATGCTGGTAGAGCGCATTGAAGGAAAATGGATTGATGTATTCGCTCGTGTCTTCGCAATGTGTGCGGTCGACGACACGCACACAGCTGCGATTCTCTCGGAAACCCAAAGTCGCGGGACAAATGTGAATTTGGCTGAACTAGCTCTGGATCGTTTAGGAATCCGTCCGATTCATATAGTTCTGCCAACCTTGCGCCAAAGCGCCCCTGTTCCAGTGAGGTCTACGGGCGCTTCCGACGCTATTGCAGGCTCCCCCGCAGTTATCAACGCTCTCTCTGCTGTCGATTTCGTTGTCGACTGCACCGTAGAAGGGCTGCTACACGCCCCAGAACTTCCAGAAATTTTATCTGATGGCGCCCGAGTGTTGATGGTGTCGAACGAACACCCTGAAGCTCTGGAAAGGTTGATGCCAACCGAAGATCTCGAACCGAAAGTCAAATCTGGGATCAAAAAGTTGATCAAGGCGAGCGAAATGCACGTCACTTCAGCCGCTGGCACCGACGTCGTGGTGGACCTAGCAGATGCTCCCTGCGGAGGCGGTTGGGGCTACACAACGCAACCAGGCTCGATTTCTCATTGGCCCGGTGGTTTGTGTTTGGCGTTCCCTAAGGCAAATACCGTCAACGGGGTAATAGTGATGGACCGCGGGGACATGAACTTAACTTTCAAGAGGTACGTTGAATCGCCAATTACTCTCACAATCGAGAATGATTACGTGGTAAATGTCGCTGGAGATGGGACGGACGCCGCCTTGTTTCGGAGTTATTCGGATGCGTGGGGTGACCGCGACGCATACGCAACGAGCCACATTGGGTGGGGAATGAATCCAGGTGCACGTTGGGACACGTTGCCTTTGTACGACAGAAGTCAAACCAACGGCACTGAGCAACGGGCGTTCGCCGGAAACTTCTTATACTCCACCGGCGCTAACGAACATGCAGGGCGACACACGCTCGGGCACTTTGACCTACCTATGCGCAATCACAGCGTTGCGTTAGATGGCGAGTTAGTTGTTGTTGAGGGCGTCCTGCAGGGTGACTTGGCTTAACAGTTTCGCTTATGTGGGATAAAGGGTCAGATCTTGCTTCGTGGATTGATCGTTGGGCAGGGCATCAACCAGACGCGTTAGCGATCGAATTTGAAGAATCACGCACGAGCTATCGCGAGTTGTCACTGAGGGTCGCTGATGTAGCGGCCTGGCTCCACGACCGAGGCGTCGGCCCCGGTGACCGAGTCGCCTGGCTGGGGACCAATGACCCCGCTTCGATCTGCTTGCTACTCGCTTGTTCCCGACTTGGAGCTATCTTTCTACCTCTCAACTCGCGGCTGGTTGTGTCCGAACACCAATGGATTTTGCAAGACGCTGAGCCACAGGTTCTCATAGCTGAAGACATGTTTTACGACCATGCTCAAGAGGCTGTTCAGAACAACATTGTCCATCTGCTAGATGAGTTGACGGGTATCCAAAACGCCTCGACCTCTCCTCGCGTAGGCCAACCCTCCGATGCGATCCTGCTCGCGTATACCTCCGGTACCACCGGAACCCCTAAAGGAGCTCTCCTAACACAAAGCGCTCTTGCCTCTAACGCTGTGAACAGCGCCCACGCTCACGACTTGACCCCTCAGGACCGAATCCTTACTTTCTTGCCGCTCTTCCACGTCGGTGGTCTGAACATTCAAACACTTCCGGCTCTCATGACGGGCGCGTCGGTTCTTCTCCACAGGGCTTTCGATCCTGGGGAATGGCTCAAAGACGTTGAGCGTTGGCAACCAACTTGGTCGTTGTTTGTTCCAGCGACTCTCAATGCGGTAGCTAGCCACCCCCAATTCGAGAAAACTGAACTGTCTTCTCTCAAGGGCCTAATGGCCGGTTCATCAACAATTCCCGAGGCCGCCACACGACCATTTTTCGAGCGAGGTATTCCAGTTGGTCAGGTATACGGCGCCACTGAAACTGCTCCCACCGCAATCGTGATGAGAATCGACCAAGCGCATGCCAGGCCTACATCTTGTGGTAAACCTGCGACCTTATGCGAGGTCCGAATAGTCAACGATGATGGGGCTGATGTATCACCTGGCTCAACAGGTGAACTATGGGTACGAGGGCCCAACATTCTCAGCGAGTATTGGCGGAATCCGGAGGCAACATCGGCCTCTATAACTGATGGCTGGTTTCACACTGGGGACGTAGGGCACGCTGACAGCGATGGTTGGATTTACATAGATGACCGAAAGAAAGATGTTGTTATTTCGGGTGGGGAAAATATCTATCCTGCCGAACTCGAAAATATCCTCGCCGAGAGCCCACTTTTCGCTGAGTCGACCGTAGTCGGAATGCCCGATGATCGGTGGGGGGAGATACCAGTGGTTGTCGCAGTTGCTGCGGGCGACACACAACCCAGTAGCGCCGATGTTCTCGACCTGTTCGCAGGTCGGTTAGCAACCTTCAAGCACCCCAAGCGGGTGGTCTGGGTTGATGCTTTGCCAAGAAATGTTATGGGCAAGATACTGAAACATGAAGTCCGTGAATTGCTCAATGACAACGAAGTAGTTGACTGACTATGACGGCACGCACTACCGAAGGATTACTTTCTCTCAAAATCCAGTTCAGGTGCTAAAAGGAGTCCTTAATGACCACTTCCAAGAGGGTCGCTTTTATCGGTCTTGGCGTTATGGGCTTTCCCATGGCCCGACACCTTTCAACAGCCAGTCATGATGTCGTTGTGTACAACAGAACTACCACTAAGGCCGAGGAATGGGTTACAGAAAATGCGGGCTCTTTAGCGCTAACCCCAGCTGAAGCTGCTGAGCGCGCTGAAATCGTCTTTATCTGTGTGGGAAACGATGATGACGTTCGTTCAGTAGTTTCTGGAGACGAAGGCGCCCTAAGCGTTATGACTCCAGGCAGCCTGATCGTCGATCACACAACCGCGTCAGCGACGTTAGCAATCGAACTAAGCCAGCTATGCGCTCAGCAGGAAGTGGGCTTTGTCGACGCTCCTATTTCAGGAGGACAAGCCGGCGCAGAGAAAGGTGCGTTAACGGTGATGTGCGGCGGGGAGGAGAGATGGTTCGAGCTCGCCAAACCTGTCATCGCTGCCTATAGCCAAGCTTGCAACCTGATCGGGTCCTCCGGCGCTGGGCAACTAACCAAAATGGTGAACCAGATATGTATCGCTGGGCTTCTGCAAGGGCTATCAGAGGCACTCGACTTCGGTCGACGAAGTGGACTCAACCTTGATCTAGTGCTCGAGACGATCAGCAGAGGCGCAGCCGGGTCGTGGCAAATGGAGAATCGTGGTTCGACGATGATCCGCGACGAGTTCGATTTTGGGTTTGCGGTCGATTGGATGCGAAAGGATCTCGGCATTGTTATCGACGAGGCGGGACGTCTTGGAGCTTCGGTGCAGGTAACCGAGTTAGTTGACTCCTTCTACGAAGAAGTTCAAGCAGCTGGGGGTGGCCGTTGGGACACGAGTAGCTTGATCACGCGACTGAGATAAAAACTCTCTCGCCACTGGTTGTGCATTGATCCGCACTTCTAGCTACGGTTGCTCGGCGTGACTCGAAGCGAACGACTGTTAATGGGCCCTGGGCCAAGTAACCCATACCCCGAAGTGATGAAAGCTCTGAGCGAGCCAGTGCTCGGTCATTTGGACCCTGAGTTCATAGCTCTGCTCGACGAAACCAATGACTATTTGCGGACTGTGTGGCAAACCAGCAACTCCCTGACCTTTCCAATTAGCGCGACCGGTTCCGCTGGGATGGAAGCAGCTTTTGTCAACTTCGTAAAACCTGGTGATTGTGTCGTGGTCGGAGTCAACGGCGTTTTCGGCGCAAGAATGTGCGACGTTGCTACTCGCGCCGGCGCAGAGGTAGTAAGGGTGGAAGAAGAATGGGGTCGCGCCATTGACCCACAGCGGCTGCTGGAGGCGCATCCTGACCCGGCACTGATAGCCGTAGTTCATGCTGAAACTTCAACTGGTATTCGAAACGACATTTCTCCATTGGGGGAAAACAAAGGAGGTGCGCTTCTACTTGTGGACTGCGTTACTTCCCTAGGTGGCATACCTTTATTGACTGATGATTGGGGTATCGATATTGCTTACAGCGGTAGCCAGAAATGCCTTGGAGTTCCACCGGGGCTTTCGCCTATCACGATAAGCGAACGGGCAATGGAGCATTTGATTCCTACCCCCCAAAGTTGGTATCTCGACCTCAACATGATCAAGGACTACGTCCTGGGGGACGGAGCGCGCGCCTACCATCACACTGCCCCAATTTCGATGCTCTATGCACTTCATGCTGGTCTCGAAACAGTTCTAGGAGAAGGCCTCAAGGAGACCTGGGCTCGACATCAAGCTTGCGGAGATTATCTCCACGAGCAGTTACCAGAACTGGGTTTCGATCTTTGGGCTCAGGAGGGTCACCGGCTTCCAGAGCTAACGACTGTAACCCTCCCTGAAGGGCTTGATGACGCCCAGGGACGAAAGATATTGCTGGAACGCTATGGGATAGAAGTAGGTGGAGGCCTCGGCCCCGTAGCCGGAAAGGTGTGGCGAATCGGTTGCATGGGACACACCGCTCGGATTGAAAATATCGACAGATTGTTGACAGCCCTCAAGGAGGTCAAGAGCGAACTTTGCTAACAGTGGCGGTCGTCGACACAGTTACGCACTGAAAGTAATGACTCCTCGAGAAAGATCTTGACCCATCTGGAGCGCTACTACTTCGGCTCTGCTTCCCATGGAGCTGGCCCATCCATCGGAGGATCTGCTCTGCCTTCTAGCCAGCCATTAAAACGCGGCTGTCGCTTTTCGATGAACGCCGATGCGCCTTCGCGGGCATCAGGCAGATGGTCAGTGACCGCAGTTTTCGCAGCTATCTCATCTAGAGATTGATCCCACGTTAGATCTGCTGCAAGAAGAATCGACCGCTTGAGCATTCTCATGGCAACCTGCGGTCCATCGGCCAGCTCTCGAGCGAGTGTCAACGTCTCCTCCATGAGGTTGTTGTCGGAGACCACTTCGTGAACCAGCCCAAGTTCGAATGCCGTTTCCCCATCTACGATTCGTTTACGCATCATGAAGTCCATAGCTTTGGCGACACCGAGGTGCTGCACCAATAGCCACTGACCCCCCTCGTCGGGCAAAAGCCCGAATCTAAGCGTGGCGCTCCCCAACTTGGCTGACCGTGACGCGATGCGAAAATCGCACGCCAAAGCTAATGAGAATCCTGTTTGTATGGCGAAACCATTTATCGCAGCGATCGAAATCTTGTCCAAATTCCGGACCGCTGTATTGACTGCCTGAGATATCGTTCGCAAACCGTTATAGGTCCCCGATGGGTTGTGGTGTCCGTGATGAATTGGGGGCACATGGACGCTATCTCCGCTATACCCCTTGAGATCATCGCCGGCCCAAAAGGCTTGCCCTTGGCCGGTAAACACGACGATACGAATCGTGTCGTCCATTTGAGTTTGCGTGAGCAACTCAACTAGATCTCGTTTCATTGCGGCAGTCGACGCGTTAAGGCTTTCGGGACGATTGAAAGTCACGACAAGAATGCCCGGGTCTTCGATAGCTGTCTCAAACCCGCAGTATTCACCTTCGTGTACTGGCATCTGCGACCTCCCCTGAGGTTTGAATAGTTAACGTTAGGAAAGAAGTTAGCTCGCAACTGCGTAACGGACCTGTTGATTGGTACGGTCAGTCACCGTGGGAACCCCAGACAGTCCTCCATTCAAAGCTTTCGAAGATGCGTTGATGCTCCGATTTGATATCAGCGGATCAGAAGGGGCCAGAACCCACTACATAACCCCTTTTGTTACTGATGGCTTTCTGCTCTACGTGTTTGACGAGCCCAGTCATGATCCAGAAGCGTTTCTGAAAATGCTCCTAAACCAACAGATCATTGTCACAAGCCAATTAACCGGAGACCTTCGCGTCTCTGCACGGGGCCGCCTTCCCGGGTCTGAGGAAGAAAGCTGGGCTCGCTCTACATGCACCGAAAAATTTTCCTATGACCAGGCCTTGCAAGATCTAGCTCTTTTGGGGCCCTTGGTGGTGTTAGAAGCTTCGGGTTCAGCTTGAAGCTAAGACCGGTTGCTCTCCTGCCAACGTGATTCGATACATTTCTCTTCGGTTCCCAAAATAGTCATTGATAGCGAAGTGCTGTGTCGCCCGGTTGTCCCAGATTGTCAGGGTGCCTGGCTCCCAACGAACTCGACATGTGAAGTCAATTTGTTTGCAGTGCTCAAACAAAAACTTAAGCAGGGAGCTACTCTCACTGTTCGTAAGTCCTTCTATCCCTACGGTATATACCTCGTTGACAAATAAGGACCGTCGCCCGGTCAATGGGTGTGATCGAACTAGAGGATGAAGTTGATGAACTACCGCAGTTTCATCTCCGTGGATGTCCATGGACGCATTGGGGTCGGGACGTCCAAAAGTTCCCTTCGGACCGTAGCTGCGTTCAGCCGAGTGAATACCTTTCAAACCCAGAAGTATGGATTTCATGGATTCCGAGAGACTTTCGAACGCTAGATATTGGCTAGTGAAGGCCGTGTCGCCACCAGCATCGGGGACGTCCACGGCGTAGAGCAACGTTGCGCTGGGTGGCTTCAGTTGAAAACTCCAATCGCTGTGCCATCCGCTACCGAACAGCGGTCCCTGCTCGTCAGCTTCGCGCAGGAGTCGCAACACGTTCGGGTGGCCGTCAACTGGTGTTATGAAGGGCGTGTCCCCAAATTCGCCAATATCCAGTGCGAATTTCTCGAAGCCATCGATATCGAAAGCCTGTTCCCGAAAAACCAGCACTCCGTTTTCTGCGAGCGCCATTTGGATAGCTTGAGCTTGCTGGTCCCCGATGCCAGAACCCAGGTCTACGCCCAATACCTCTGCACCGAAGGCCCCAGTCAGCGGTCGTATTTCCATAATTGCAAACTAGCGCTGCAAGAGGGCGTTATGTGCGCTAGGCAAGAGACATGAAGGTTTCTATTGCATATGGGGGCCCAGCTTCAGGCAAAAAACGTGACTGGGACGACCAAGTCCAATTTTTGCGCGAGGCAGAACAAATGGGTGTCGACATCATTTGGTCTGCCGAAGCATGGGGCATGGACGGGGTCAGCACACTCGCCTATCTAGCTGCTGTTACGGAGAGTGTGCAGTTAGGCACGGGCATCTTGCAAATTTCAGCGCGGACACCTGTTATGACCGCAATGACCGCCCTGTCCATGGCAGCAATTAGCGAAGACAGATTTATTTTAGGACTTGGAGTAAGCGGCCCTCAGGTAGTCGAAGGTCTCCATGGCGTTTCGTTTAGCCAACCTCTTCGTCGCCTTAAGGAAACCGTTGACATTGTTCGACAGGCGTTTGCAGGCGAAAAGATCGTTTACGAAGGAAACCATCATGTTCTGCCCCTACCAGGCGGTGAAGGAAAGGCTCTTCGTTTAGCTCAACCAGCTAATGATCAGATTCCGATTTGGCTGGCTACTTTAGGTCCAAAGTCCCTTGCGTACACCGGCGAAGCCGCGGATGGTTGGGTGGGCACTTCATTCGTACCGTCAGGAGCATCGGCGACGCTCGAACAGGTCGTTCAGGGGGCTATTGGAGCCGGTCGAGATCCAAATTCCATCGAATACCAAGCTGGAGGCGCGGTTCAATTCGGAGACGACCTCGAAAAGCTCCTAGAACCCAGAAGGCCTGGCGTAGCTTTCACTTTGGGAGCCATGGGTTCGCCAAGCACGAACTTTTACAACGACGCCTACAGCCGTGGAGGTTTCGAAGAAGCAGCTCGCCGTGTGCAAGAGCTGTGGGTGAACAAGGAGCGAGACCAGGCAATCGCAGCGGTACCGGACGAACTGATCCTGCAGACCAATTTCTTGGGGTCCACTTCTGAAGTCACCGAACGAGTACGCGCATACCGAGATGCTGGTGTCACTGTCCTCCGTGTCCAGCCAGAAGGTCTCGATACTCAAGAGCGACTGAACAGTCTTGGTCAAATTGTTGACATTGTGCGCGCGTTAAACGACGGCCCTTCGGGTTAAAGCACTAAATAGCAGCTTGTTCATCCCCTTCCATTCTGCGAACAGAAGTTAAATCCGTCGTACGGAAGCTAGCGATTCGCGACGACCAGAAATCCACATAGTTGCGACCATCAGATTGGAAGAAAGTGGTCATGGGTCCCTCTTGTTCGTAGCTATCTGCTCCAGAAATAACTTCCGCACGGCCGTCGACAAAGCTCAGTTCAAAGGTCATGTATGGGAGAGTAAACATAAGGCCTTGTGGGTAACTAGTCCCAAATTGATGTGGATTTTTGGTGGGAAACAAAATCAATTTCCACAGAGAGGATTTCTAGGTTGCGCCTGCAATACCCTGTTCTTCGTCCACAACTTCATCCAACATTTCTCTGAAAGTCATGCAATGAGCGACAATGTGAAAAATTTTAACGAAGAGGACCTTCGGCAACGGTTGACGCCTCTTCAATACCACGTCACACAGGAGGCCGGTACTGAGCAAGCCTTCACCGGCGACACCTGGGACCTCAAAGCGTCAGGTATCTACCAGTGCGTGGTTTGTGACGCCGATCTATTTTCTAGCGAAACGAAATATGAATCGGGGTCGGGTTGGCCAAGCTTTTGGCAACCGCTCTCTGAAGCAGCAGTTGAGACCAAGATCGACAACTCTCACGGAATGGTGCGCGTTGAAGCCGTGTGTCATAGCTGCGGCGCTCATTTGGGTCATATCTTCCCCGACGGCCCGCAACCTACTGGTGACCGTTATTGCATGAACTCGGCGTCGATGCGTTTCGCTCCAGAAGATTCCTAGCTAATTGCGTTTTTAACCGGTTGCCCTAATTTGGTCTTCAACTGCAGGGAACAAGTCGATGATCGCGTTGTCCAATTCTTCCTTTACTCCTGCCAGGGGTAGAACATTGAGCACGCCTTGCCCTTTATGAATTAGGTCAATGATCTCTTCACCGGATACCAGCACAGGAGACGAACCGTTGATCACGAGATTCGCAGAAGCGACATCGGTGCCGAGGTTTTCTCGGAGGTAAGAGAAGACGTCTCGCACCATTTCTAGCCTGATGCCAGCATCAAGGAGTGTCTTGACTACTTTCAGTTCTAGAAGATCTTGGTATGAATAGGCCCGCCTGCTGCCACTGCCTTGAGCATCAGCTAACGACGGTCGAATGAGATCTGTTCGTGCCCAATAGTCCAATTGCCGGTAGGTAATTCCCACCAACTCGGCTGTTCGTTTTCCAGAGAAGCCGGATTCCACTACGCCTTCAGTCACCGCTTTGCCTCCGCCTCGGCCAGTCATCATTGCGATCACATTGATGAAACTACGTCAATGTGATGCCACAGTACGAGCAAAATCCGGAGTAAGCAACCACCCTACGCGCGATATTTCGCGCGGAACGCGCGAAAAACCGGATGAGGAGTGGCTATTCAGAAGTCGTCGGGGCTGACATCATCGAGGAATTGCTTAAATTCATCGAGAAGTTCGTCTGGGTCGTTGCCTTCTTCATCCGACGGATGCGTGGCGATCACTTGCCCAGCCTCTGCTAGAACCTCTTCTGATGCATAAATAGGGGTTTCGGTGCGGACGGCTATGGCAATCGCATCACTGGGTCTCGCTGAGATGGAATGACGCTGACCCGCTACTTCAAGCTCAATCTCGGCAAAAAAAGTGCGCTCCCGTAATTCAGTCACGGTGACTGAGGTAACGGTTGCCTGAAGATCCTCGAGCATGGTGACCAGCAAATCGTGCGTTAGTGGGCGGGCCAGACGGATGCCTTCTATGCCCCGGTGGATCGCATGTGCCTCTGGGGTGTCTATTACAACTGGCAGAACGCGGCCTGGCCCAACCATTTCCCTAAGTAACAGCAGCGGACTGTTTGAGGGCAATTCAACTTGGACCCCCAGCAACTCCATTTCGACCATGCTCTGACCCTAGTAGCCAGACAGGCTCCGGACGCATATTCAGGTGGTCGAAGAAACCAGATAGAGCAACTTGAACTTACCTATTTGAAGTTCATCGCCGTTAGTTAGCGGTGTTTCGCCATCTGGTAAACGCTCGCCGTTCAGATATGTGCCGTTGAGAGAACCGACGTCTTGTAGCAGGTAGCCAGCGCTCCCCTGCTGCAACTCCACGTGGCGTCGAGACACCGTAATGTCATCTAGGAAGATATCGCTATCTGGATGGCGGCCGACAGTCAGATGAGTAGAAGTAATCGCGTAGCGGGTCCCCGCTTGATGTCCGCTAGCGACTACCAAGGCAGCGCCCGTTGATGGCGCCTCTAACGTGACGTCGGAATCGGTAGCCCCAAGAGTCTCCAGAGCTTCAGTGCTCGCTTCATTTTCGGGATTGAGGGGGCGACCACAACTAGAGCAAAACCTTGAGCCCGCACTGTTCGAATGCCCACATGCATCGCACAACTGAGTCATCACTTACTCCTGGCTCTCTTCGTTCACGAATTTTTCATAGCTCGCAGCGTCCATTAGAGCGTCGAGTTCGCTCTCTGCCGTCGGGCGTATTGCACACACCCAACCGTCCCCGTACGGATCCTCGTTAACTAATTCTGGTTGATCTTCCAAAGCAGAATTGACCTCGGTAATCTCACCTGAAACTGGAGCGAAAATGTCTGAAACTGACTTTGTGGACTCGATTTCGGCAAATGCGCTGTTGGCTTGAACCTCTAAGCCCGGCTCTGGCAATTCGACATAGACCACATCACCGAGAGCGTCTTGCGCGAAGTCAGTGATACCGACTCGAACCACATCATCCTCGGTTCGGACCCACTCATGATCTGTTGAGTATCGCAGTTCGGTTGGCGTGTTCATATACCCACGCTATCCCAACAAGCGATCTTTGGGTCTACGCTTTCCTGCCAGCGCGACCCTCGAGAAGAGCGTCTCGAGCTGCAGGGACATACGTAAAGCCTGACCAATAGTGGATTGGTAATCCAGTTATCGCACACACCCAAGCCCCTGCGGCGAAAAACGGCGCTAGAAACACTTCGCTTTCACCGGCGAGGAAGAACGGGAAGGCAAACATGAGCAAGAAAGTCCCTGTTTTACCCCACCATGTGACCTCAATTTTTCGCGCTCCAAGGGCTGCTAGCAACAACGCAGCTACAGCGACTAGTGCTTCTCGACACAAAGCCAGCCACGCAACCCAAGTCGGCACGGAACCATCAATCCAAATAGCGAAAATCCCTACCAGTAGCATCAGGCGATCTGCCGTGGGATCCAAGATTTTCCCTAGTTCGCTGACCTGGTCAAATCTCCTAGCGATGTATCCGTCGATCCAGTCAGTCGCACCCAGGGCGCCGAGCAACAGGGCAGCAGCCCAGCGGTCCTGAACTGAGAAGAGCAACCAGAGGAACACGGGGATACAGGCCAGCCGGCCAACACTAATTAGGTTCGGCACCGTGAACGGTCTCCACGGCAACTGGGGTTCAGTCATCATTTGCATCGTAGGCTTGATTTCATGACATCTGTTTTCACAATGATCATCAACGGAGATTTGCCCGGAACTTTCATCTGGCAGGACGATCGTTGTGTCGTCTTTATGTCAATAAACCCAATTGAGCGTGGACACGCCTTGGTGGTTCCGACGGACGAAATCGATCAATGGATCGATGTGCCGTCTGATCTCCGAGAGCATCTGTTTGAAGTCGCACACAAAGTCGCTAAAGCTCAAAAGCGTGCTTTTGATTGCACCCGAGTCGGCATGGTCATAGCTGGTTTCGAGGTTCCACACACGCACATTCATTTGATTCCAGCGAACAGCATGTCAGATATGGATTTTTCTAGAGCTGCGACGTCTGTCGAGATAGCAGACCTCGAAGCAGCTGCAGAATCTATAAAGTCGGCTTTGGCCGAGTGACCTCAGCTAATCCCATAGCGTTCCGGTAGGAATAGGAGATATAAGTTCGGCACCTTGGTTTTTCGGATTTCCGACCTTTGGATCTACGTAGTGGGCACCTAACGCATCACGACTTCCCGAGATCGCTAGTTGCTTAAGGTCTTGCGCGTCAAAATTCTCGTGGTTCAACCATTCATCGCAGCCTGCTTCGCTGAGAGTTACCGGCATCCGATGATGAATGTTTGACATAAAGCTGTTGGCTTCCATTGTCAAGATGACAAATGACAGAGTGTCGTCAACGGGACTGCGCTCCCATGCGCCAGCCATGAAAAGGTGTGCGCCGTCTGACCGATATATGTACATCGGTCTCCGCTTACTCTTTTTGCCACTGCCCTCCCATTCAAAAAATCCGTCCGCCGGGATAATGCACCTCCGATGAGTAAACGCTTCGGCAAATGTTGGCTTGCTGTCGACGCTCTCTAAGCGGGCGTTGATGATTGTCTGCGGCCTCGACCCAGGTTCACTCCAACCAGGTCGCAGACCCCATCGCATAACTTGGACGGAGTGATCTTTAGGTTCGCTGTTCGAGACTATTGCGTAGGCTTCATCTGAAGGCGCCACGTTGTAACTCGGCTCTAGAGTTCTCGTCGCTCTCTGCGCCGAGAAGAGGGTCTCTAATTCCGGTAATGAAGCGGTGGATACGAATCTGCCGCACACCCTCTACGTGCCCTTAATTCGTCTACACATAGGTGGATCCCTTCATCTCACCACGATCTTGACGGATCTCAACGTTCACCAATGCTGGTTTTCTCGACTCAAATGCCCTCTTGATAGCGGGCCCGATTTGGTCCGCTGTTACAACATGTTCGCCGTGACCACCTAGGGCTTCAACCACTTTGTCGTACCTAGTGCGATTCAGTTCGACCGCCACTAAACGGTCTTCGCCGTACAACATTGCTTGCGGTCTCATCATCTGACCCCATGCCGCGTCATTACCTAGGATTCCCACTATCGGAAGACCGAAACGGACAGCTGTGTCGTACTCGAATCCGTTAAGCCCGAATGAACCGTCGCCGTAGACGATTAGGACTCTCTTGTCCGGATGAGCTTTCTGAGCAGCAAGAGCAAACGGCATGCCTACTCCAAGAGTGCCAAGAGGTCCTGGGTCCATCCAAGTCCCGTTCTTTGGCACCTGGATGACTTTCGATGCTTGGGCAACAATGTCTCCGCCGTCTCCTATGACGATCATTTCATCGGAGACGGCATCGGCGATTTCGCTACACAAACGCAGCGGATCGATGGGCACTTCGTCGCTACCCATCTGACCCAGTCGCGCCGCGTGTAGTTCGTCTTCCCGAGCTCGAAGCTGATCCCGATACGCGGTGAAATCTATTGCGCGACCACCGACTTCCAACGCTGCGGTAAGAGCCTCAAAGTTGGAACCAAGGTTTCCCACAAGGCCTATATCGACTAGCCGATTGTCGCCGATCAAAGTTTCATCAAGGTCCATTTGGATGATTGACGCTGAATCGGGAATCGAATTACCAAACCGCATTCGGAAATCCAAAGGAGTGCCAGCGAGGACCACTAAATCAGCCACCTCAAGGGCCTCTTTTCGCGTCAAGGAGAGAAACGAGGAGTGGTCCCAAGCAATTTCGCCTCGGGCCATTCCGTTAACGAAACAGGGAATGCCTGTCTTGTCGAGGAATGCTTCCAACTGTCGGCCTCCTTCGCTCCACTTAAGCGAGGTACCTGCCATAACCATTGGTTTATGTGACTGAGCTATTAGTTCAAGACTCTCCGATATGAGTCGATCTGGCGCCATGGAGGTGACTCGGTAATCTCGAAACTTCGGCATCTGGATTTCGTCAAGTGCAACTTTTCCGTGGAGAACATCCATCGGAATTTCTAAAAAAGCTGGTCCTGGAACGCCGCTAAGAGCGGCCCGAATGCCCGCTTCCATGTATTCACCTATGCGGGAAGTTTGGTAGCAAGCCTCCGCCCACTTAGAGACTGGTCTCATCAGCGACACGTGGTCCATTTCCTGGAGCGAGCCGCGACGAATATGTCGAAAAGGGCCTTGACCTCCGATAACCAGAATTGGGGAATTGGCTCGCCAGGCATTAGCGACGCCAGTCACTCCGTCAGTAACGCCCGGACCGGCTGTGAGAATGGCCACCCCCACTTTGCCCGGGTGCAGACGCGCCCAGGCATCAGCTGCATGAACAGCAGCTTGCTCATGTCTTACATCAACGATCTCAATATTCTCGTCAAGACATCCGTCGTATATCCCCATGACGTGGCCACCAGACAGAGTGAAAACGCATTCGACCCCTGCGGACTTAAGGACCTTGGCTACTAGCTTCCCTCCGTGTGTCATTACATTCGCTCTTCCCCGGGTGCGTTCGCAGCCGACTGATACGACTGTACGCTGCCTTGGGTGCGCGTGACCGTTCCAGCATCCTCTGCCAACATTGGCCCTGGCTTCGACTGCTTGGCCGTGGCTCTCGATTTGCCGTTCCATCTTGACGTCGAGGAGCCGCTTGGTGCAGCGACAGAACTTGATGAACAACATCCAGCTGCCACCGCTTTCCGTGAAGCGGGCGGTTCGGGTCCTTTATTTTCAGAAACTTCGATACCTCCAGGAAAGGGTCTCGGGTTTTCGGGTTCAGCTCGGGTGGCGGGGTTAGCGGCGGCCTCATTGCAGCAATCTGGAGCCATACGTTTTCCAGATCTGTTATCTCAGTCAGGAAAGCTTGAGGGGCACTTCGACAATGTGGCCGCTTCGATTTATGGCAGCATCACTGCCACGACCGGTACTTCAGTCGTCCGACTTCTATGTCCGCCAACACTCGATGTCGTGGTATGGATACCTGAAGGTAAGACGTCTACCAACGCATCACGGACGCATCTTCCATCTTCTGTTTCGCTTGAAACAGCATCACAAGCTCTCGCTCGAAGCACAGTGTTAGCAGCAGCAATCGCGTCGTCCGACCTCGCCGCTATTCGTGAGTGTTGCGTCGACGACCTCCATCAGCCAACCCGCCTCGCCGCCCAGCCAGACTCGGCCCTCGCGATTCAGGCAGCATTGGACAACGGCGCATGGGGCGCTTGGCTGAGCGGGTCGGGTCCGACAATTGCTGCATTCGTGGAGGACGACACCGCCGGCGCGGTCAGGGCAGCATTACCTTCTTCTGGGCATAGCAAGCTGTTAAAGGTTGCACAATGCGGGGTCGCTGTTAGCTAGCAACGATATTTACCATCTTGCCGGGGATCACGATGATCTTCCGTACCTCTTTGCCTTCCAGCAACTCTTGTATGCGCTCGTCGTTGAGCGCAGCCTGTTCCACTAATTCGTTTTCCGCATTCGCTGTCATCGTCACGCGACTTCTGACCTTCCCGTTGACCTGAACGGGAATTTCTATTGTCTCGTCGACGAGCAAAGATGTGTCTGCCTCAGGGAAGCTTTCGTGTACCACCGAGCCTTGGTTGCCTAACCGTTCCCAAAGTTCTTCAGCTATGTGAGGGACCAGCGGACCTAGCATCAAAACGAGAGATCTTGCGACTTCAGCCGGAACTGGCTCGCCGGTCTTGGTTAATTCGTTATTGAGCTCAGTGATACGCGCAATGGCGGAATTAAACCTGAGTCCTTCCATGGCTTCTGCGACGGCAGCGATCGTTCTATGAGTCAGCCTGGTCAACTCTTGGGAAGGAACGGCATCGACGACAGTCGGCAAACCTGAATTTTCGTCAATAAGGTTGCGCCAAACCCGCTGAAGTAAACGGTGTGAGCCAACAACTGATTTTGTTTCCCAGGGCCGGTCTTGATCCAACGGTCCCATGAACATTTCGTAGAGCCTGAGGGTGTCTGCCCCATATGCGGAATACATGTCGTCAGGCGTGACGGAATTTTTGAGTGACTTACCCATTTTCCCAAAGCTTCTGGAGACTGGTAGTCCTTCAAATAGGAAAACGCCGTCTTTTTCAGTGACCTGCTCGGCATCGACGTAGATACCTCTGTCATCTTGGTACGCGGCGGCTTGAATGTATCCCTGGTTATAGAGCCTTTGGAAGGGTTCGGGGCCTGAGACGTGCCCGAGGTCATACAAGACCTTGTGCCAGAAACGGGATTAGAGGAGATGAAGCACAGCGTGCTCTACGCCGCCGACGTAGAGATCAACACCGCCGATTCCTCCGTCAGCGCTCGTCATCCAGTAGCGCTCGACGGAGGGGTCGACAAAGTGTTCTTCGTTGCCAGGATCCAAGTAACGCAGGTAGTACCAACATGAGCCGGCCCATTGGGGCATGGTATTGAGCTCTCTTGTATAGGTGCGAGTCCCATCACCCAGGTCATAGTCGGCGTGCACCCACTCTTCGGCTCGACCTAAGGGCGGCTCGGGTTCAGATCCTTCGTCCAAGGCTCGAGGAGCCCAATCCATTAACTCCGGAAGTTCAACTGGAAGTTGGTCTTCGGGAACTGCTAGAGCCAGCCCAGTTTCGTCAAACACAATAGGGAACGGTTCACCCCAATATCGCTGCCGCGAAAAGAGCCAGTCTCGTAACTTGTAAGTCACTGTTCGACTGCCGTGTCCGTTGTCTTCGAGCCAATCAATAATTGAACTTTTGGCCTCGTCGATATGTAGCCCATTAAGAAAGTCGCTGTTAATTGCAGGGCCATCTTCAATGTAGGCCTCGCCCGAAAAACTGTCGGGGGGTTGGACTGTTCGCACGATGTCGATACCAAAGGCCGTCGCGAAATCCCAGTCTCGTTGATCCTGACCGGGGACACTCATCACTGCTCCGGTGCCGTAACCCATCAAGACATAGTCAGCAATAAAGATGGGGACTTCCTCGCCGTTGACAGGTACTACGCAATTCGCGCCGAGGTACACACCAGTTTTGGATTTGTTTTCTTGTCGTTCTAGATCCGACAACTCTGCAGCTGATCTCCGGTAGTCATCCACCGCTTCGCGAGGGCTTGAAGCGCCACCTGTCCACGCTGGGGACGTGCCTTCGGGCCACTGGTCTGCAACGAGGGAATTGACTAAGGGATGCTCGGGAGCGAGCACCATGGCTGTGGTACCGAAAAGGGTGTCGGGTCGGGTGGTGAAAACCTCGATGGGGTCTCCGCCAGAAGTCGCAAAGCTGATTTCCGCCCCTTCGGAACGTCCGATCCAATTCCTTTGCATGGTTTTAATGGAATCGGTCCAATCTAAAGTTTCTAAATCTTCGAGTAAGCGATCGGCATATGCGGTGATTCTCATCATCCACTGCTTCATTGGCCGCCGAAAAACAGGGTGGTTTCCTCTCTCACTGCGACCATCCGCCGTTACTTCTTCATTAGCAAGCACAGTTCCCAGAGCGGGACACCAGTTCACCGGCGCTTCCCCTAAATAGGCCAGCCGCCACTCATCTAGCTCTCGTCGACGCTCTACCTCCTCCATCTCTGACCAGAGTTGACCGCTCTTGGTCTCGCGTTCTCCGTCAGCAAGCAGTTGTTCTAGCTCAGCGATAGGCCTCGCTTTGCGGCTTGAAGAGTCGTACCAGCTTTGGAAGATCTGCAAAAAGATCCACTGGGTCCAACGGTAAAACGAGACATCAGTGGTTGCTATGGATCGCTGTTTGTCATGCCCTAGGCCAAGGCGGTCCAGTTGGCGTTGCATATTGGCGATGTTTGTTTCTGTGTTGACCCGAGGGTGTTCTCCGGTTTGGCGAGCATGCTCCTCTGCCGGTAACCCGAAAGCGTCATAACCCATCGTGTGCAGGACATGGAAGCCCTTCATTCTTTTGTATCGGGCGAAGACGTCCGTGCCTATGTAGCCGAGGGGGTGACCGACATGCAGACCCGAGCCTGACGGATACGGGAACATATCCATGACGAAGAGCTTTGAGGGGGCCTCGCTGCTGTCCCTACCAGATTCAGTGGCGCTTCCGAGATTAGCGACCCGATATGTATTGTCAGCCTCCCACCGCTGTTGCCAGGTGGTCTCAATTTCTTCAGCAAGTTGTGCGTCATAGCGAAAGAGGGGACGCGATTCGTCTACTTCGTTGTTAGGGCCGGAAGAAGATGCACTCACGGGGTCTAAGGATGCCACGCTCTAAGCCAAGTAGCTCATTTAACGACAAGGGATTGTTATCTGCTTGGTTATCTGACCTCTAAGTGGAATACGCTTCCGTCATGGCCGACGGCGACTCCGACTACGAATCTTGGGAGACCGCAGCTTCATCCGCGCTTAAAGGAAAAGGCCTGGAAGAGCTGACTACTAAAACGTTCGACGACATCGAACGGTTCCCGCTTTATACGAGAGAACGCAACAAAAGCAGCAGGAGCGAACACGGGTTACCAGGAGAGTCATCCTTCGCCCGAGGAAGTCGAGCTTCCGGCAACCTTCTCGGGTGGGAGGTACGGCAAACACATTTTGCGACGCGCACGGGTGTTAACGATCACATTCTCACTGACCTAGAACATGGTGCAACCGCCATAACCTTGAAAGGGGCACCAGATAGCGCCGAGAAGCTCCGGCCAATCCTCCAGGGGGTTTATTTGGATTTAGCCCCCATACATCTGAGCTCAGGTAGCTCCACTGTTCAAGCCGACGCCCTATTGGAGGTTTGCGATGACAGTGAAAGCAAGTCCGAATCGTTGCGTAGCAACCTCGGCCTAGACCCCATTGGCCGTTTAGCGCGCACGGGCCAGTCGGTACTACCTCTGGACCAAGAGATAAATCAATGCGCAGAAATGGCAGCTGCTGTCAGTACGACATTCCCTGGGGTCGTTCCGATATCGGTCGATGGATCGACGTGGGCAAACGCCGGTGCGTCAGACTCTCAGGAACTAGGGGCTGTTCTCTCTGCTGGCGTCATGTGGATTAGAGCTCTGGTGGAAGCAGGCATCGACATAAACGCCGTTTCGAGCAAAATCGAATTCACGCTTTCCGCCGGACCGGACCAATTTTTGACGACTGCAAAGATTCGAGCCGCTCGCGTCTGTTGGGCCCGAATTGTGAACGCATGCGGAGGAGATCCTTCTGTGTCTCCATTGTTTATTCATGCCGAGACCTCGCAATCGATGATGACTAAGACAGACTCCTGGGTCAACATGCTCCGCACTACAGCAGCTTGTTTCGCATCTGCAGTTGGAGGAGCTGACGCCATCACAGTGGCGCCGTTCGACAGCGTGGCAGGTCTCGCCAACGAAACAGGTCTACGACTCGCTCGCAACACTCAGTTGATTCTTCAAGAAGAGACAAAGTTGTCTTCGGTGATCGATCCAGCCGGTGGGAGTTGGTACATCGAAGAACTCACAGATCAAGTGGCTATGTCTTCTTGGAAACTTTTCCAGGAGTTTGAGAACCTCGGAGGTGTTGGAAAGGCGCTGCTATCTGGCCAATTGCAAGCTTCAATAGCGGAGACCCGCGAAAAGCGTCGCAAAGATTTAGCTGTCCGCTCCACCCCTCTTACCGGCACTAGCGAATTTCCTAACTTGGATGAGGATGAGCTGGTACGAGAGCCTTTTCCTGCAACCAATGAGCCCCACGGCGAATACCGATGTGAGGCTCTCTCAACTTTTCGCTGGTCGGTCCCCTTCGAACAAATGCGTGAAGCAACCGGTCTCTCCTCACAACAACCTTTGTTGTTTCTTGCGAACCTCGGAGATGTGGCGACTCACACAGCTAGGTCTACCTTTGCGAAGAACCTCTTTGAGGCAGGAGGAATTCGGGTGGTGAGCAACGATGGCTTCGATACAGCGAGCGACTGCGTCGAAGCATTCTCGGCTAGTGGCTGCCAGGTCGCGTGTATATGTTCATCGAATCAGGTTTACTCCGAGCGCGGCGCTGAGGTGGCACGCCAGTTGCGTTCATCTGGCGCTGAGCTCATTTATTTAGCAGGGGCTCCAGATCTGGTTGAGGGCCTCAACGGAGAAATCGACGACTTTGTCTATCTTGGTTGCAACGTATTGGAAGCCCTGGCCCCCATCCACCAGTTATTAGCGAGGTGAATTCGAACCATGACTCAAATTCCTAACTTCGCGACGATCGACTTGGATCTACACGACGAGCCAACTCCCTCTACAGCTACCTGGGAGCAGAACTTCGTCCAACAAACAGGCGGTTCTGCGGACGCGTTTGTTTGGAACACACCGGAGGGCATTGACGTTAAGTGTCTCTATACGCCTAGCGACCTTGAGGGCGACATGGGGCACGTGGAAAGTTTCCCTGGATTCGCTCCCTTCTTGCGTGGCCCATATCCGACCATGTACACGAATCAGCCCTGGACTGTCAGGCAATACGCCGGGTTTTCAACAGCCGAAGACTCCAACGCTTTTTACCGACGAAATCTGGCAGCTGGTCAAAAAGGACTGTCGGTGGCCTTTGATCTAGCTACCCATCGTGGCTATGACAGCGACCATGAACGAGTAAGCGGCGACGTAGGTATGGCCGGCGTCGCTATCGACTCCATCTACGACATGCGCACACTGTTTGAGGGGATACCTCTTGACCAGATGAGTGTGTCGATGACCATGAACGGCGCTGTCCTTCCAATTCTGGCTCTATACGTTGTTGCAGCTGAAGAACAGGGTGTCACCCCGGACAAACTTGCTGGCACTATCCAAAACGACATTCTCAAAGAGTTCATGGTTCGCAATACCTACATTTATCCTCCGCAACCATCCATGCGCATCATCGGCGACATTTTCGAATTCACAAGCCAAAAGATGCCCCGGTTTAACTCGATTTCCATATCGGGCTACCACATGCAAGAGGCCGGAGCCACAGCTGACCTTGAGCTGGCTTACACGTTGGCAGATGGTCTGGAGTATTTGAGAACAGGGCAGCAAGCGGGACTCAAAGTTGATGACTTTGCGCCTCGGTTGAGTTTCTTTTGGGCCATTGGGATGAATTTCTTTATGGAAGTCGCAAAGCTTCGAGCTGCGCGCATCATTTGGGCTGATTTAGTCGGGGGCTTTCAACCTACGAATCCGAAATCGAGATCTTTACGCACACACAGCCAAACATCGGGCTGGAGCCTTACAGCACAAGATGTCTACAACAACGTGGTCAGAACATGTGTCGAAGCAATGGCCGCGACGCAGGGCCACACTCAGAGTCTCCATACCAACGCCTTCGACGAAGCGTTGGCGTTACCTACTGACTTCAGTGCTCGTATAGCTCGCAACACTCAACTATTCCTTCAACAAGAGTCAGGCACAACCAAGGTCATAGACCCTTGGGGAGGAAGTTATTTTGTTGAAAGACTTACCCGCGACCTTGCCGATCGCGCGTTGCAGCACATCGAGGAGATCGAACAAATGGGCGGCATGGCAGCGGCCATCGAAGCCGGAATACCCAAAATGCGGATAGAGGAAGCAGCGGCTAGAACTCAAGCAAGGATCGATTCAGGTCGACAAGTTGTCGTTGGCGTCAACAAATACAGGCCGGAACACGAAGAACCAGTGGACGTTCTACGAATCGATAATGCTGAGGTAAAGGCTGCGCAAATCGCCAAACTGGAACGTCTCAAAGCAGAGCGAGATTCTGAGAAGGTCGAAAAAGCTCTCGCTGCGTTGACCAAATCAGCGGACACTGGCGATGGAAACCTCCTAGCCTTAGCCATAGACGCCGGGCGTGCTAAAGCCACAGTCGGGGAGATCAGCCTTGCCCTTGAGATGGCGTATGGTCGACACAAAGCAGAAATTCGATCAATCAGTGGGGTGTACAGCAGCGAAGTGGGAGACCAAACTGAACCCGTGAACTCGGTGCGAGACTTAGTGGAGCAATTTGCAGTCCAGGAGGGTAGGCGCCCCCGCATTCTCATAGCCAAGATGGGTCAAGACGGCCATGACCGAGGCCAAAAAGTAATCGCAACGGCCTTCGCTGATCTGGGTTTCGACGTCGATATAGGTCCTCTGTTTTCCACACCAGCAGAAGCAGCTCGTCAAGCGGTAGAAAACGATGCCCATATAGTCGGTGCTTCATCTCTAGCCGCAGGGCACTTAACGCTCATACCCGAACTTCGCGACGCACTAGCAGCAGAAGGCCGCGAAGACATCATGATTGTTGTCGGCGGGGTCATTCCGCCTCAGGACTTTGATGCCCTTAAAGAAGCAGGAGCTGCAGCAATCTTTCCTCCCGGTACCGTTATCGCAGAAGCTGCTACGGAATTGTTAGAGAATTTAATTAGCTAAGGCTCATCGTTTCCGGCGAGCGTGCTTGATTTTCTTTTTGGCTCTGTTGGCCCTGTAAGCGGTGCTTGACGCCCTCTTGAGAGTTCCTCGACCCAATGTTGAGTCCGCCTCGTCTAACTTCGCTTGAAAGCGTTTATGGACCCAGAGCTTCTCCCCCGCTATTTCGATCTGGGACCAAAATTGTCCCCGCACTTCGAACTTTGTGGTGCGCGGTGTGCGACTAATGAAATCCACTGGTTTGCCCGGACGCCAGCCTCGTGCCTTCAAGAGCACAACATCATCGGCGGTGATAGCGATCACTCTGTATCGAGCGGTCGTCAGAACTGCTACTACCGCAAATACGACTACCGAAATGGTCATGCCCATTAGGAATGAGCTGGGATCGAACACTAAGACCGCCAAGAGAATAAATACGGCGAAAAACAGCATGGTGAACGGATGCAGTCCGCCTTGTGCGGGGAGGATCCACTTCACCGTTTCGTTGGGTTCCAGGAATTTCTCTACTGGATGAGGACGACTTCCTCTTAGCTGCGACATCTGTTTCGCCAGGCCCATGAACTCCCACTTTGCCAACTTCGTCATTAAGTTACTAACGGGAGCACGCAAATTCAGAATTGGTTAACAGATAAATCATCTGAGAGCCCCCGTCTCGGGGACCTGTACCCTCAAAGTTGTGGATCCAATACCCCCTATTGCGAGCCTTATGGAAGGCGTGCGTTCCGCCGACCGAGCGTCGATAGGACGCGCTATAACGCTGGTTGAGAGCAATTTGCCAGAGCATCGCGAAATGGCGCAGGAGCTCTTAACAGAGTTGCTGCCCTTAGCAGGGTCTTCTCACCGCATCGGAATTACTGGCGTGCCGGGGGTCGGCAAAAGCACTTTTATTGAAACGCTGGGGAGCACGCTTACGGGTCGAGGACGGCGGGTAGCTGTGTTAGCGGTGGATCCAACTTCGTCTCGCACGGGTGGCTCGATCTTGGGCGACAAGACCCGCATGACCACATTGGCCAACGATCCCTCCGCTTTTGTTCGCCCATCGCCCACTTCAGGCGAACTGGGTGGGGTAACTCGCATGACCCGCGAAACGATGTTGATTTGTGAGGCAGCTGGATATGACGTGGTGTTGGTGGAAACGGTTGGCGTGGGGCAGAGCGAAACCGTCGTGGCTGACATGGTGGATTTCTTTTTGGTGCTGATGCTGCCAGGTGCCGGTGATGAGCTTCAAGGGATCAAGAAGGGGATTTTGGAGTTAGCTGACATGATCGCCGTCAATAAAGCCGACGGTGCAAATGCGAACGCTGCGGAAGCTGCTGCTCGTGAGTATGAAATCGCGTTGCACTTGACGGCACCCGCTTCTCCTCTCTGGAGCCCTCCAGTCCTCACCTGCGCCGGCCTGACGGGCGCAGGGGTAAATGAACTGTGGGAGAAGGTAGAGGAGCACAGAAGCATCCTGAGCGAGGCTGGCGAGCTTGAGGGGCGTAGAGAGCAACAGAACGTGCGATGGATGTGGTCGATGCTCGATGACCGCTTGAATGATGGGTTGCGAAGTCACCCGTCTGTGAGAACCCTGCTCCCGGAGTTGGAATCTCAGGTCCGGGCCGGCACAACAACGCCTGTCTCGGCGGTGGATCAATTACTCGAGGCCTTCTTAAAAGACTGAGCTAGGTGCGTTGGGCCTCAGCGGTCCTAAGTTGAACTGACTCTAAGAGCGCAGAAGTAATAACCGGATGCTGAGCCAAGTCTTGACCCATCTCTAAGCGTCTAACTGTTAGAACTCCTCATCAAATGCAACGTCGCCCTCGACGCCGTGTTGGTAAGCAGCAACAGTTCTTTCGAAAAAGTTCGTCAACTCTTGTACGTCTTGCAGCTCCATGAAGTCAAAGGGATTTTGGGCGCCATAGCGTTTGGGTAATCCAAGTTGAGCCAATCGTTGGTCTGCCACAAACTCCAAATAGGTCCGCGTGTCGGCGGTTGACATGCCCGCAACTCCGCCTGACAGCACGTCTTCTGCAAACTGACTCTCGACTTCAATTGCCTCTTCGATCATCTCAACGATCCGAACCGATAAGTCCTCATCGAATAACTCTGGTTCTTCCTTACGAATCGTTCTGACGACCTCAAAAGCGAAGTTCATATGGCAGGACTCATCTCGAAATACCCAGTTGGTTCCTGCAGCTAAACCGTTAAGTAAACCTTTACTCCTTAGGAAATAGACGTATGCGAAAGCAGCAAAGAAAAACAAGCCTTCGATACACGCTGCAAAGCAAATGAGGTTCAAAAGGAACTGTTTGCGATCCTCTTGGGTGCGTAGTTCCGCCAGGTCGTCAATACTGCCCATCCACTTGAAACAGAAGTCAGCTTTGCGTCGAATCGATGGAATGTTCTCGATGGCGGCGAATGCTTCAGCACGCTCGTCGTGGTCCGGTATGTAGTTGTCCAAGAGCGTCAGGTAAAACTGTACGTGGAGTGCCTCTTCATACAGTTGGCGGCTCAGA
>Ga0111541_10000050_pt1 | contig 33304 bp, 27 predicted proteins | sample Knorr_S7_td_DCM__FD_83039 | JGI IMG/M metagenome (GOLD analysis project Ga0111541, IMG submission 83039) | Marine microbial communities from Southern Atlantic Ocean transect - Knorr_S7_td_DCM_ad_131m_LV_B (version 2) (version 2) | ecosystem: Environmental > Aquatic > Marine > Oceanic | place...
TAGGTTGATCTAGTGAGAGTTTCCCTTCATGTATCCATTTCATAGCATTCATTAATATAGCAATTTTCCTTGTGCTTGCAGAAGGAACCACAACATCACCATAATAATTAGCACTTTCATTAGTTTGTAAGTTTTTTAGATACCATCCACTTTGAAATGGAGATTCCAAACACATAGCATTCATACGATTTATTAATTCTTCCATATTTTCACCTCTTTAGTAACCCTGTATTAACCAACATGTTTTTCTCTGGCCAAAATTATATATAAATACCTTAGTACAATTACATTTTTTATACTTAACTTAGCCTTCATAACTTGGTCTCATTAATTCAAAAACATCATATGTATGGGTATACATATTTCCTGCCAATCTACCAACTGGTTTTAGTTTTTCATGATTTATTCTATGACCTGAAATAATTTCATCATCAATATGCAACTGAATAATTTCTCCAATAACTAATCCTTGTGGATGAGCCTCAGTTCCAAGAGTTATAATTCTCTCTAATTTACATTCCATGTTCACTGGACTCTCACTTAATCTAGGAGGTTTAACTAAATCAGAATCAATTTGTGTAAGATTAGCAACATCAAATTCATTAACATCTTCAGGATACTCTGCTGCAGTTTTATTCATTGCTTCTACTATATTTTCATTAACTATATTGACGACAAATTCACCATTTTGCTCAATATTAGATAAACTATCTTTCAATTTCCCATCTGAAGTAAATTTGGAGGAAGAGAAAATAATTAACGGAGGATCATAAGATACAGCATTGAAAAAAGAATACGGAGACAGATTTACATTTCCTGAATTTGAAATAGTTGAAACAAAGGCTATAGGGCGAGGTACTACAACTCCAGTTAATACACGATTAAAGCCTTCAAATGTTTTTGGATTTATTTTCAATTTTCTACACTCCTGTCAAAATTATTTAATATGAGGCATAACTTTTGAAGCAAATGTTTCTAAAAGTTGCATACCTGAATTTAGACTCATACCAGGATACATCATGCGAAATATGCCATATTCCATGCCAAGTTCTTTATATTTTAGTAAGTCTTGAACACAATCTTCAGGGTTTCCAATAACAAATCTGTCTTTGGCTAGTTCTACAAATTCATCACTAAACTCGTCATCCTCAGGCAATGCTTTATCTTGCCCCCACTGCGAGTAAGCTTCATATTTCCCACCCAAAAATTTATTAGCTTCTGTAAATGCAGTTTTTCGATCGTCATGAACAAACACTTCTCTCATTATAGGCAGTTTTTTAGGAGCCCCAGAATCTGCATTTTCAGCAGTCTCATGATAAAGTTCAATTTGCCTCTTAATTGTTTCATATCCAGCATGAGGATTTACATACCATGAATAACCTCTTCTAGCAGCTCTCTTTATAGCATTGTCATGATTAGCTGCAATCCAAATAGGTGGGTGCGGTTTTTGAATCGGTTTTAACATAGCTTCTACATCATTAAGTTGAAAAAATTTACCATCATAAGTAACTTTGCCCTGAGTCCACAATTTTTGTGCTATATCTAAACATTCTAAAAATCGAGCAACTCGTTTCTTTGGATCTATTCCAAATGAATCATATTCTTGATCACGGTAACCTAACGCACATCCTAAATGAAACTTACCCCCAGTTAACACATCAATAGTTGCTACTCTTTCTGCTAAATCTACAGGTTGATGTAATGGAATAACAAGTGTTCCGACAATACCCATACCTTCGATTTCGGCTGATAACCTTGATAGTAACGGTATTGTTTGTAATTGTTGATATGGATGTGTTAAATAATGTTGACCTTGATACACCAAATCAAATCCTAGCTCTTGGGCTTTTTTAGCGTAAGTAACAATATTTTTAAAATTTTGAATCATATCTGTCCCAACTGGTTGTTGGCACATACCACTTAAAGAAACTCCTAATTTCATATTTTCCTCTTAATCTTTATTGAATATTGTAAATATTATAGTAATTAATGTAAGAAATGCTAATACACATTATCTAAGTATATTAGGTATAATGTATTAATTTGACGAAACAAAAGTTTAACTAGATTAAACTAACTGGAGGACTAAATGAACCTTGCTAAAAGAATGGAACGACTAGGTACTGAAACTGCATTTGAAGTTTTAGCAAAAGCTAGAAAATTAGAACAAGAGGGTAAACATATAGTTCATTTGGAAATAGGTGAACCTGATTTTGAAACAGCTGATCATATAAAAAATGCAGCTATAGAAGCTTTAAATGGAGGATTTACTCATTATGTTCCATCTGCAGGAATATTAGAGGTACGAGAATCTATTTCAAAAAATATTGATAATACAAGGCAGGTTAATTATAACCCAGATCAAATCATTATTACTCCCGGTGCAAAACCCATCATGTTTTTTACAATTCTTGCATTAGCAGAGCCTGATTTTGAAGTAGTATTTCCAGATCCTGGATTCCCTATTTATGAATCAATGATAAATTTTTGTGGTGGCAAAGCTGTACCTATGCCATTACGTGGAAATCTCAACTATCATCCTGATATAGAAGAACTAGAAACTTTGATTAATGACAGAACAAGATTACTCATTCTTAACTCCCCTAATAACCCATGTGGCTCAGTCTTAAATAAAGAAGAAACCGAAGCTATCGTAGCTTTAGTTGAAAAGTTCCCTAATTTATATGTACTATCCGATGAAGTTTATAAGGATATTATTTATACGGGACAACATTTAAGTGTTTCACAGTATGAAAGTATTAAAGATAGAGTAATCATTCTTGATGGTCTTTCAAAAAGCTATGCAATGACAGGTTGGAGATTGGGCTATGGTGCATTTCCTGAAGAATTAGTACCACATATTACTAAACTTGCAGTAAATAGTGTTTCTTGTACAAGTGCTTTTTCTCAAATGGCTCTTATTGCAGCATTAGAGGGAGATCAATCAGGAGTAGTTAGCATGGTTGAAGAATTTTCTCGTAGACGTGAAGTAATAGTATCTGGTCTTCAAAATATCAATGGTATTAAATGTCCAAATCCCGAGGGCGCCTTTTATGTTTTTGCAGATATAACCAACACAGGTATTACCAGCAGCGAATTTGAAACCAAATCTTTACAAGAAGCTGGAGTTGCTGTTCTGTCTGGTACAGCATTTGGAAGTTATGGAGAAGGATTTATACGACTTTCATACGCAAACTCTATAGAGAATATTAATATTGCTATTGATCGATTAAACAATATGGTAAGTTCTCTTTAAGAATTTACGGTTGCTGTAAAATCAAGTTCAATCCTTAATTCATCATCTAATATTAAAATGAATCTTAGGTCTGGTTTATTTATATCAAAATATGAAAAATCAAACTTTGTACTTGCTTTACCTTTCACCTCTTTATTAACAACATTGGCTTCTACCGTCCATTCAACAGGTTTTGTGATTCCATGCACTGTCATATCACCTAACATTGTAAAAGTATGGTCACCTTCAGTAGGAAAAGGCCATTGTAACCCTTGTATTGTTTCAGGTATAAAAATACCTTCAGGATATTTATTTGATTCTAGTGCGTTTCTTTTTATATAATCATCTCTTTTATCTGAGTCACTTTTTAGGTTTTTAAGATCTACTATAATTATTGATTCTTCAGGTATAATTTCCCCATCTTTACCAAAAACTAATTTACCTTCAGTTACTTTTGTTTCACCCACTACATCTCTTGGAGAAGCCCAACGGACCAATTGTTCATAAACGATATAACGAGCAATAGAATTAGGATCAATATCAACTGATAAATTCCCTTCAACATTTGTTTTGACAGGTTCTTCTTTAATTTGAGATTCTTCAGTAGAAACTTTTGGTGTTAGTGTAGCTACCTCTTGTACTGAATTTTCATTTACCTTTGTTTCGATTGGTATTTTTGTTTCGACTGGTGTTAAGGTAGCAGTGGGTGTAGGAATCTCTATTTTAGTTGTTTCTTTTTGAGTATTATCTATTTGACTACTTTCATTATTAGAACATGAAAGAATTATCATAAAGAGCAAAAGGACTGGGAAAAATTTTATCTTCATATATTTCCTCTTATTTTATTTATTCTAATATAATTATATACCACATTTCTTAACAAAAAAAAGAAAGAGCCCGAAATCCGGGCTCTTTAAAATTCTTCTTTCCTATTAATTAAGCTATAGAAGCATTAATCTTTTCTTGCAATCTATCTCTCTTTCTTTGAGCTTGTTCTTCAGTAATCACTCCTGATTCTATAGCGGATGCCATTTTTGATTCTAATTCTTCAGGAGTCATTAACCTTGGTTTACCAGGAATTGTAAACGATTTAAAGTGATGTACATGATGCCTTGACTTAAAATGTTCCAAACCTAACTTATCACCTTTACGGTCTAACTTCTGGTTAAATCTTTCACGCTTACTTTGTGCTTCTTCTTCAGTTATACTGCCATTGGCAATATTTTCAGCTAATTTTTCTTCTAATTTTTCGGTTTTCATTTCAGCTATAGCTGTAGTAAAGGCTCCAACCAATTCAGTTTCACTGATCCCTAAAATTGAAGCAACGCGAGCAATCAGAGGATTATTCGCAATTCTATCAGATGTATTATCAGCTAATACAGCTGTAGAGGTCATACCAATAACTAAAACGCTAAGAACTATTGAACCCGTAATCCATTTTTTCATTTTTCTCATTTTATACCTCACTCTTATTTATTATATTTTGTTTATACAAACAGTTTGTATAGATATAAACGAGGAACCAATTGAAATGTCAGGTTATGGCAAAAGATCTTCATGAGGAATTGCCCATGCAGCTTTGCCAACAAATGGTCTTGGTAATTTAGCTGTATCAATCATATCTACATCTATTAGTGCAGGTCTTTCAGCAGCAATTGCTTCAGCAATAGCATCACCAACTTTATTTGGATCAGTAACTTTAATACCAAGAGCCCCAAATGATTCAGCCATTTGAACAAAATTCGGATTCACAAATTCAGTCCCATAATCTCCAGTCCAATCTTCTTCTAAGTCTCTTCGTACATTTCCATAATGATTATCGTTAAACACAACAGCAACCGTATTGATTCCATATTTTACAGCTGTTGATAATTCTTGGACGTTATACATGAATCCTCCATCACCGGAAATGGATACTACTGGAACTTCCGGCTTTGCGACTTTTGCACCTAGTGCAGTTGGATATGCATAACCGAGATTTCCAGAGTAACCTGAATCAATATATGTAGAAGTGTAATAAGTTTTCCAAAATGCTCTGGAATAATACCCCATTTGAGTCATATCCCAAACAGTAATTGTTTCTTTTGGCATTCCAGCACGCAAAGAATCTAAAATTGAATTTTGAGGTTCTGTAATTTGGTCCCCAGAGGTTATCTGTTCTCGTATTTTTGCAACAATTTCTCCAGGGGAATTTAACGAAGTCCCTCCCATACTCTTTATCTTATCTGTTAATTTCTTTATAGATAGCTTGGCATCGCCATTGACAGATGTTACAGATTTTTGTATTCGACCCTCAAGTATTTTTGTTTCTTCAGGATCGATATCAAGATGTATTATTTGACAACCGTCACCGGCTGGATTTCTTAGAGCAAATCTTGACCCCAGAACTATTATTAAATCAGAACTCTCCACTAAATCTTTTATTGGTCCTTTACCACTTAATGAAGAACCTAAACTATGTTTATGGTCATCTGAAATAACTCCTTTAGAACCAGCACTATTTATAACTGGAATATTTGTAGCTTCCGTAAGTTGAATCAATTCTTCCTCTGCCTGAGATCTAACCACTCCAGTTCCAGCATAGATTATTGGATTTTTAGCATCGATGATTAATTTTGCAGCTGTTTCAATTGATTCATCAGAAGCAGCAACACGGAGTTGAGGTGCAGGTTCATATAATTCGACTTCATCTTTCTCAACCATAGTTTCAGGTGGCATTTCTACTTCTACTGGTCTAGGATGGCCATTTCTTAATTCAGAAAAAACTTCAGCCATTGAATCAGGAATATCTTTTAAATTCATGATTCTTTTTTGAAATTTTGTGACAGGTTTTATCGTTTCTAGTTGATCATTGACTTCATGAAGACCACCTAAATTTTTTCCTATAGTAGCACGTGGTATTTGGCCTGCAATCATTAGTACTTGCGATGATACTGAATAGGCTGTTGATAAACCAGCAGCAGCATTATATAAGCCTGGGCCAGGGACAACCATTGCTACCCCAATCCCTCTACTTGCTCTAGCATAACCATCTGCCATATAAGTGGTTGCTTGTTCATGTCGAGGAACTATCATTTTTATAGCTGGATTTTCTTTAATAGCTGAGACCACACCATACATTTGAACACCAGGTAACCCAAAAATAACTTCTACCCCTTCTCGTACTAAAGAATTTACAAGTGCTTCACCACCGGACATTTTTGACATAATACTATCTCCAATAAATTTCGAAATTAAATTAATACACATACTATAAATTAATATAAAGGTTATGAATAGTTAGTTTATAGACTTAGGAATTATAATACTTCGATTATCTTCAGGATTTCGTATTACATCTAATCTATTTCCAAATATACTCTGTATAAAATCTTTCTCTATTATGCCTGACGGAGGACCTGTTTTAACAATAGCGCCCTTATCAATAACAATAAGATTATCACAATACAATGAAGCTAAATTTATATCGTGTAAAGAGGTAATTATTGTAAAGTTTTGTTCATGTACCAAGGATAGCAAAATATCCATGATTTGTATTTGATAGGAAATATCCAAATTTGCAATAGGTTCATCTAAAAGTAATATCCCAGTTCCTTGAGCCAATCCTTTGGCGATAAACACTCGTTGGATTTCTCCTCCGGATAATGTATCCAAAGTTCGTTTTGCAAATTGATCAACTCCTGTAGATTTCATTGATTGATATGCAATATCTATATCTGAACCATTTGGCCATCCACCAATTGGTATATAGGGATTACGCCCCATAAGTACAACATCAAGACAAGAAAACCCTAACATATTTGTGGGATTCTGAGGAACTGTCGCAATTAATTTTGCTATATCTTTATCAGGTATAGAATCTAGTGAAAGGTCGTCAATATCTAAACTTCCTTCTGTAGGTTTAATAAGGCCATTTATAGTATTAATAAGACTAGTTTTACCAGAGCCATTTACTCCAATCAAACCGTTTAGAGTCCCAGGTTTAATATCTAAAGAAACATTATCAAGGACTTTAGTGGAGCCTAGAAAAGATGTGACATGATTAATTTTTAAAATACATTTTTCATCCATAAAACGAACTTCGACCTTTGATAATTAAAAAAATAAAAAAGGGAGCACCAATAAATGCCGTTATGACACCCACAGGTAACTCTTGAGGGTATAGAATTGTTCTTCCGATTGTGTCAGCTAATATAAGTATTATAGATCCTAATAATGCACTAAATGGAATCAAATACTTATAATCATAACCCCATATTAACCTTACGGCATGTGGTGCAACTAAACCGATAAAACCTATAATCCCACTTACAGATACAGCAATGGCTGTTAATAAAGTACTAATAAGAATTAATATGTATTTCGTTTTGTTTACTTCAACACCAACAAGTTGTGCTTCTGAATCGCTAGATTGAATAATATTCATAATCCTACGATACCTAAATAATAATATTGTTGAAATTAATACATAAGGTATAGTAATTAAAACTTCATCCCAATTAGCAGTATTGAAGCTTCCCAAAAGCCAGCTAAGTAAAGGTCTAACGTCAGGATCAGAACTTATAATAATTAAACTTGTTATAGCATTAGCTAAAGCACCTACTGCTATACCGGATAAAATTAACGTATTTGAACTCATAGAACGAGAAGAAAAAGAAATCATTACTGTAATACCAACAGCAATCACACCTCCTAAAAAAGAAGCTAATGGTAAAATAGAAATTTGCATAAGAATAATGGGGCCTATTAGCATTAAAACAATCGTTGCACCCAAAGCAGATCCGGAAGCTGCTCCAATTAGGTATGGATCTGCTAGGGGGTTCTTGAATATAGCTTGAAATGTGGCTCCAGACAATGCTATTGAAAAACCTACAATTCCTGCTAGTAGTATTCGAGGTAATCTGAGCTGATTAATTATAACAGTTAGGCTTTCTGAAATATCGGCTTGATAATCAAAAAATGGTATCAAAGTCAACAGAGAGAAAAATATATCTTTTGGATAAATTATTACTGACCCAATACTAATAGACAGAACTATAGTTATTAATAGCGTGGCTATTAATAAACTATAAGTTCTATATATATCTAATTTTTGCATGTCCTATTCGTAAATTATGTTACTAATTTCCTCTATAGCAAGAACTATATTATGACTGGCTATACTTAACGAACCGTTTTGCAATACATACACTTGATTATTTTTTATAGCAGAAACAGATTGTAATGCTTGTTCAGATTTAATTTGATCTATTCCCCACTCGTCAGTAAAAATGTATTCAGGATCTTTTGCAACTATCTCTTCAAGACTTATTTGATTATACCCAGATAGGTTTTGTGAAACCATGTCAGTGTTAAGTAATTCAAAAATATTTCCAATTAAAGTATCTCCTCCAGGTGTCCAATAATCAAAAGTATGATAATAAACAGTAGGTTTTGTCGATGCAGTAGGAATAGTATCTGTTACCGCATTAAGTTTATTGTCAAAAGTTTCTATAAGTTTTTCAACGCCTTCATCATTTCCAGTTATAAGTCCCCAAATTTTTATATGTGCACGAATATCTTCCAAATCGCTATCCAATGAATTTAAATATAATACTTTGATTCCTAAATCTTCTAACTCTTTCGTAAAAGTGTCATAAAATACAAAAAATAAATCAGGATCTAATTCAACTACTTTTTCATAATTAACATTGAAAGCATCCCCAACTCTTTGTATTGGGGAACTGTTTTCAGGTAATTCAACAAATTCATGAGTTGCAATAATTTTATTTTCTTCACCCATTGCAAGTAATATCTCTACAGCTGCTGCATCGTAGACCACCATTTTTTCTGGATGGCTTTCAAATAAAATTGTCTGTCCATTACTATCTTGAACATTAAAATTCACAGCTTGTGCTTCATTTGAATCTTCCATCAATGAGCACGATAAGAGAAAAAACATCATAGTTATCATAAAAGTAAAACGGGTTTTCATTTCGAACATTTCTCCTTATAAAGTCAAATAAAAAAAGGTCTCACGACTTCTACGTAAGACCTTTTTATTTATTTTAATTAAATAAGCTGCCTCTTTAAGCGAAGAGAGTCGCTGACTAAATATAGGCAGGTCTTCTGACTTACTGAATGTTACAAAATAGACTTCTCGATATAAATCAATGTCTATTTATTTTCTTTTCTCAGTTTACAGCGGCGCTACCGTCCTGGATTTTCACCAGGTTCCCTATTCTCTGTAGAAACAGCACCTATATTAATATTAAGTTTTCAATTTTGGATTTTATTATTTTTTTTCTCACAATACAATACATAAAAAATATCAATTATAGCCAGTAAGTTCCATATATCCTTCCCCTAGCAAGCTATTATTTTCACTTAAAATATCAATAGCTCCTTCCCAATATGTAATTGTACTATTAAACTCTTGTTTATTAATTTTAGGGATAATTCGTATAGATATATCTAATTCTGCAATCTCAATTTCCCATTCTAAAGGATAATCAATTTTTGTAGCTTCGCTTTCCCAGTATTTTATAGGACTCAATTTGAACTGATCTTCTTTTAAGCTTGTCACTTTATTATTTTTATCAATAAATGTTCCAGGACTAAAATCAGTAGGTAAACCTTCTGTATTTCTTAGTTGATACATCATTAATTGTGAACTGTCACTAAAGGTTATTGAAAACCAATCCCACCCTATTACATTTTTTGGTAACACACCAGAGCTCCATTCATGGTCATACCATGAATTCCCAGTCACCTCATAAACACTTTTATCGATAACAATTTCACCTGTTGTTTCATAATCTGTAACTGAATAATAATAAGAAGCATTAGATCTATCAGCTCCTTTTTTACTATAACCTTTGTTGCCATGTAAAATAGGAGTACTGCTACTATTCAATATTAAATCTAATATTATTTCATCTTGTCTTGCATATAAATGAACATCATTGCCATCAAATTCTATAGTCCAATTACTAATCCATATTTTATTGTTATCTATATCAGATCCAGCAAGCCCTAAATCACTTTTTCGAAAAAATATTTCTTTGTGTATATACTCTGAATTATTAATATCTGAAATCGCTAAATGGCCTAGATATATATCAGAAGCTGACCATGAGGAAATAGAATTACCTTCATTATTATCAAATCGAAATATTGTAAACTGATATCCAAATTCTTGTTGATTTATATCTTTAAGATTCCCTGTAAAGTACCACCATTCATTTCTAAAGTTTGGATGATCGTAATGATCTTGAGGAAACAAAATCTCTTTATTTGGTTCGGGAATTTCACCTGCAGAGATACTGGAATTATCACTAAGAAGATTCAATAAGGATAAATTTGATGATTCAATTGTTTTGGGTTTATTAGTTGCAATAACAGAAAAGTAAACTATTACGACAATAGTAAAACTAATTACAATCATCAAAGAGTATTTTAAAAACTTCCTCAAAATTTTATTCCCCCATCAGTGCTTTACGGATATTATTGCGACTAATTTTTATACTAGGATAAATACTTGCTAATACAGACGATAAAATAGCTACCATTATCCCTTCTACAAATACTGAAGGTAAAAGTTGCATGGGGATTGACCAACCAAAAGATTGTTTATTAATTATTTGAATAAGAAGGTTTGTAATTATTATTCCTAATGGTATGGAAATCAGTCCTGAAATTACCCCTATAATGAATGTTTGGTTACCTATGATTGTTCTTAATTGATTATTTGTAAATCCAATAGATTTGAGTATGGAAAATTCTCTGGCTCTACTCAAAATAATAGCACTTATAGCACCTAATATCCCTATAAATGCAACTATGAGGCTAATTGATCGCAATACAAAAGTTATTTCAAAAGTTTTATCAAAAATTTCCATGGAGGCATTATTTAATTTTTTACTCGAAATGATTTGTAAATCCCAGTCAGTATCAAATTTATCTAAAAGTTTGTTAAATACTACCTCTGAGTTTTGTGAATCATTTAAATAAAGTGCCAAAGAAGTAACTTTTGAATTATTCCAATAATTGTCATAAACCTGTTTACTAACCATTGCAATTCCTGAAGTTGAACTGTAGTCATAATATATGCCTCTTACGGTAAAACTTTTCAAACCACTATCAGTCAGTATGTCAAAAGTATCGTTTATTTGAATATTCTTCTGAAAAGCAAGAGGTTCCGAAATCAATATTGAATCTGTTTGTACAAAGTCGTTCCAAATATCTTTTTTTTCACCTTCTTTTAATTGGATAACTTCATCAAAAATCTTTTCAGCAGAATCCACCACAATTAAATTTAATAAATATCCATCTTTGAAAATTTCGAAAGAGCCTAATTGGCTAATATACTCTATTTCAGATATATCACTAACATATTTGATAAATTCATCATCAATTCCTTTAAGGTCTTGTCCAAAACTTAGTGTGGGTGGTGCTATATAAATATCAGCTACCAATGATTGATTTAACCACTCTTCGACTGTCGCACGAAATGACTGAATCATACACCCTATTCCTATTGTCATAGCTATACTAACACTTAAAGCAGCTATACAGATGGCTATTGTGTTAAGAGAATTTTTGATTGTCTCTACTGAAAGAGTAACTATAGTAGGTCTCCCTATTTTCTCTAAAATTGAGCTAATAATTAAAAGAACTATTTGAGTTGTTGTTGGTACAGTTAAAGATAAACCAACAATTACCAAGAACATGGCTATAAATCCAATAATAAGATTTGTTATTGGGGCTAAAGTAATTAAATAACCAATAGAACAAAGCAGTAACCCTAAGAAAAACAAAACCATATGATAATTATTATATGTGGAGTATTTACCATAAATATCTATAAGTTCACGGGGCTGAATTCTTGATGCACTCCAAGCAGGAATCAATACTGAAACAATTGAACCAGAAATTCCCAAGATAAGTGCTTGATAAATAATAGTTATATCTAAAGCTATTGAGTTAGGTGAACTTGAAAAAAATTGATAATTTATAGTTGAACTTATAAGCCCTAAAAGAAAATATGCTAATAATATACCTAACATAATTCCAAAAATTGCACCTATAAGCCCTATAAGTAATCCTTCTACAAGAACCAAGAAAAATATTTCATTTTTTGTAACTCCAATTGCCCTTAAAGTTCCAAAAAGATTTTTTCTTCTATGTATCGAGAATGTCATCATGTTGTAAATTAAATACAAACCTACAAGTAATGCTAATAAACTTAGAGCAAGTAGATTTGTATCAAATGACTTAGTAATGGATTTTCTTGCTTCAGAATACGTATAACTTGGTATTAACTGGACTCCTGAAGGCAGTAAAGAAAACCATTTATCCAAAGCTATTTTTTCATTCTGGTCATATACACTAGATATATCTATTCTTGTAAGAATACCATTACTATTGGTGATATTTTGTGCTACAGAAATATCAGTAATTATTACATTTTGCATCAACTCTCTTTGTAAAGAATTATCACCTTGAAAAAAACCAACAATACTTATTTTATTATTAGTATCTTCAACTAAAAATTCATCAGCAATACTTAATTGTTTTTTACTTGCGAGAATTGATGAAACAAAGACTTGGTTCTCGGCAAAAAAATTGAAACTTGTTTGTGAAGAATTTAAAAAATCTATTCCATACTTATTATTTCCGGATAATACATTTTCATTAATTACATTTATACCCAACAATCGATATTTATCTTCTACTCCATTACTGTCGGTTAACGTAATTTGTTTATCGATAATAGGTCTGATTATATTTAATAAAGGTTGTAATTCTGCAGATTTAACTACGTCTGAATAAACGTTTTCAGATATACCAGATGTACTTCCCATTAATTGAAACTCTGTGTCGCCAAAAATACTAACAGCTGAGTTTCTAAATGACTGTTTAGCACTATCATTAGCGAGGTCTACTGCTACAAAAACGGCTATTCCTACCGCTACGCCTAAAACAGCAAGAATACTCTGAGTAAAACTACGGAAATAATATCGAAAAGCATTAATCCATAGAATATAAGGAGGAAACGAAAAAATATGTTTACTTTTCAATTAAAATACCACTCTCTATAGACATAATCCTGTCAGAATATTTCAAAACTTCATCACTATGAGTAGCGATTATAATTGTAGTTCCATATTCTTTAGCTAGAGAAACTAATAACCCCATAAGCATAGAACTGTTGTTAGTATCTAAATTTCCCGTTGGTTCATCAGCAATAATAAGTTTAGGATTATGAGAAAGCGCCCTCGCTACAGCTATTCGTTGTTGCTCTCCACCAGATAGTTTGTCGGGAAAACTTTTTTTTCTGTCTAATAATCCTACATGTTCTAATAATCTATCAACAGTTTGATTTGTTGTCTCAGGATCAAACTTATTTAATTTAAGAGGAAGAGCTATATTTTCCTCAATGGTTAAAGTTGAAACTAAATTGAAAAATTGAAAAACAAATCCAATATTTTTTCTTCTAAATAAAGTTCTTTTAGTATCAGATAATTTATTGATAAACACTCCGTCTATAGTGATATCTCCAGAATCGCAGACATCAATCCCACTAATTAAATTTAACAGAGTAGATTTACCTATACCACTTTTGCCAATAAATGACACAACCTCAGTTGTTTTGATTTCAGCATTAATATCGGTTAATATTTCTCGATTATCAGAACCTTCTTCGTAATGTTTAGATACATGATTAAGTTTTATAAGTGTATTTTTCATATTTTTATGTACTATTAATTCGTTAATTACTATATATTTATTTTATTATAGAACTGAATAACTTACACTAATTTCTAAAAATTAAATAAGGAGTCAGAAATGATCTATGAAGCTGAATCTGGAGATATAGAAATTTGTTTAACAGGAGAATCTCTTATATCCCGGAAACTGTCTGTTTTTCGTGAAGAATATTTTTTAAAACTTCGAGAAATAATTTTAAATGCAGATGTAAGCTTTTCAAATGCCGAATGTTTATTTCAAGACTATGCTGATTATCCCAATACATATGCGGGTGGCGGAAGCGGACAAGGTACTTATATGGCTGCTCCTCCAGAAAGTATTGAAGAATTACGATGGTTAGGAATTGATATTGTATCTACGGCAAATAATCATGCTTCAGACTTTGGTGACCAAGGGATAATCTCTAATTTAGAATTTTTAGAAGAGTCGGGAATGCCTCATGCTGGTACAGGAATGAACTTAGCTGAAGCAAGAGCACCTGCTTATCTCGACAACCCCAAAGGAAGAATTGCACTTATGGCTGCTGCTGACTGGGGCCCCAGAGGAACTGGTGCAGAACCATGGCCATTTCCTATGGGAGTTATGGCCGGTGAACAATCACCTTATTCTATTGGCAGACCTGGTTGTAATCTAGTTCGCCATAAAACAAAATTTACGGTAACTGAATCTGTATATAATGAACTTAAAAAATTAGGAGAAAGCCTGTTTAATGTTATTGAACAAAATCAACAAATCAATTTATTTGGTTCAACATTTGTTGTTGGGAAAGAATTCTCAATGGAAACAATTGCAGAAGAAGAAGATTTAGAGGAAAACTATAAATGGATGAGAGATGCCACTAAAATGGCAGATTGGACCATTTTTAGCTTTCACAATCATGGTGCTAGTAATTCTCCAGAACTTCCATCTTCTCATACTCGTACACTTGCAAAAGGACTAATTGATAATGGAGCAGATATATTTATAGGTCATGGCCCACATAGAGACCGTGGTATCGAAATATATAATGGCAAGCCTATTTTTTATAGTTTGGGTGACTTCATTTTACAAAACGACACTCCTCAATGGATACCATATGATGTGATGAAAAGATTTGGATTAGGGCATTCCGATACTCCTTCTGACTTTCATGAAGAAAGAAAGAAAAGAGGGTGGAACTCTAGAGTAGAAGGATGGGAAAGTGCTATAGCCACATGTAAATTTACAGAAAAAAAGCTCAGAGAAATTTCACTTTATCCTATTGATTTAGGCATGGGATTGCCTAGATCTATTGCTGGCAGACCTGTATTGGCAGAACCAGGAAGTGAAGTAAATGAACGTGTTTTAAAAAGGTTCCAAGACATGTCTAAACCCTATGGTACTGAAATTAATATTGAAGATGGAGTAGGAAAAATAAAAATTTCTTAATACTATTCTATAGAATCTTTTATTACACCTAGTGATTTAAATTTATCTATTTCATTTGGGCTGTAACCAAATTCAATTAGTATTTCTTCATTATGCTGACCAAAATGTGGTGCTGCCAGATATACACGGTTATTAGTATTACTGTTTGAAAGTTTAAATGGGGTGTTTACTGATTGGACTACACCAACTCCTGGCTGCTCGTATGAAATAATCATATCATTAGCAACAACCTGATCATCTATCCAAACTTCTTGCCATTCTTGTATCACACTAGTTGGTGAATTATTTTCTTTTAAAATAGATTCCCATTCTTTTGCCGGTTTTGTGTTTATTACTGCAGCAATAACTTGAAATAGACTTTCGGCATTTTCCCCTCGTTTTTGGTGAGTATCAAATTGTGGATCATCTATCAAATGTTCTAAATCTAACGCTTTACATAAGTTAACCCATTGACGACCTGATGCCGAATGCACATGAATATATTTCCCATCACTTGCCAAATAGGATGTAGCTAATGCAGTTAAAACTCGACCTTGGTCTGTAGGATTGTCATTTTCAGTTTTAACCATCTGAACTGCTTGCAAAGCTAAATAGTTGTGTAATAAATTTAACTCGATTTTTTGTCCTACGCCCGTAGTATTTCTTTCATGCAATGCAACCATTATTGCATATGCTCCTAACATAGCAACTGCCATATCTGCATAGTATATAAAAGATCCAATTGGTGTTCCATCCGCATTCCTTCGAGTTGTTGTAATACCCGACTTAGCTTGAGCTATTAAGTCGTACCCAGGCAACGTTGCATCAGGACCTTTCTCTCCATAAGCAGATATGCCTGCATATATGATCTTTGGATTTATTAATTTAAGATACTCATATGAAATTTTTAATCTTTCAGGTACGCTAGGTCGTAGATTACAAACTACAATATCAGCCCATTTAACTAATTTATAAGCAATTTCTAAACCTTCAGGCTTTGTTAAATCTAAAGCTATCGTCCTTTTGTTTCTATTTAATGCTACAAATCCTCTACTTAAATCATTAGAACCTGGAAATGGCACAAAATTTCTAGAATTATCCCCTTCAGGTGTTTCTATTTTAATTACTTGAGCTCCTTGATCAGCTAGATGCATAGTTGTTGCAGGACCAGCAAAAACTTGGCAAAAATCTAATACTTTAATATCTTCTAAAGGTAACGACATAGTAGATTAAACTCTCTTATATTTCGAAATACTCCTAAGTTCGCGAGGAGGATCCATTCTTGAACCTCGTATAGTATATGAAACTTCAGAAACATATATCGATCCTTCAGAATCAACTGCTATCCCATGTGGTGCAAAAAATTGTCCAGGTCCATCACCTTCTTCTTTTTCGCCAAATCGAGATACTAAATTCCCATCAAGATCATATATTCCTACCCTATGTCCCATCCCGGGAGCGTCATCTAACCCTCCCATACCATTCAATTCTCCAATATATATGTGATCTTGCCATAAAACCATTGAATCCGGTCGGTGTATATTATTCCACATTCGTAAGAAATTCCCTTGTTGATCAAATATTTGAACTCTATGAGCTTCCCTATCTACAACATAAATATTACTTTTTTCATCAACAGCAATATTATGTGGTCTCATAAATTGACCTGCATCTATTCCTGGGCTTCCCCAAGAAAATTTATATTCACCATCGCCTGTATAAACATGAATTCTCGAGTTACCATATCCATCAGAAACATAAATATCACCATTACTAGGGTTTATTGCTGCGGAAGTTGGTCTATTAAAAGGATCACCACTCCAAATTGGTTTAGGATTATTTCTTTCCCCAATTTCCATAATTTTTTCACCTGATGGAGAAATTTTTTGTATCGTGTGAATCCCATCATCTGCAACAAGAAGGGTATCGTCATGTGCAACATATAACCCATGAGTTCTATTCTCACTAAACAAACCTTTACCAAAAGTGTTTATAAAGTTGCCTTCTTTATCAAAAACAACAATCGGATCTTTACCCCTAGTTAACAAAAAAACATTATCCTGAGAATCTATACCTACACCAGGACATTCTAAAAGTGTTATATCTGCAGGAATATGAGGCCATCCCTCAACGTGTTCATAAGTAAACGAACCATTTCCAAATACTTGTGCCATAATTTCCCCCCTTATAATCGTTTTAAACTGATAATACAGGTCTATCCGGGTCAGGATCAACCTCAAATGAATTTAGTACAGAACCAAGCATATAATATTGACCGATAGTCGAAGCTAAATCAACCACACCTTCAATTCCAAAAGCTTTTTGTGCAGTTTGAAACAATTGATCACTAACCCTATTATTTTTTATTAATTCAATTGTAAAATCTACAGCAATCTTTTGTCTATTTGATAATAATTTATAATTAATTTCATGTTTTTTTTCTATTGAATCAATCACTTCAGTAGGAACACCTGATTGTAATGCTCCTGGTTGATGAGCAGACCAAACATAAACACAATCAATTTGACGTGCTACGATTATTGTCACCAATTCTCTTACTTCACTCTCTAACGTTGTCTCTTTTCTAATTTGATCTGCAGTATTGCATACAACTTCTGCTAACTTTGGTTTATATAATAAAACCCTATATGGACCAACAATACGACCATTATATGATTCTTTCAATTTATCTATAATTTGGTGTACCTCTAAAGAAGTATCTGTAGTTTCCCTAATTTCTTTCACTCTTGTCATACTATTTCCCCTATACTATTTGCACAATTTGCTTACCAAAATTTTTTCCAGTTAATACACGTAACAATGCCTCAGGAGTATTCTCTAAATTAATTATAATATCTTCCTTAGTTTTTAATTTGCCATCGATATATAATCTTTCTAAAAAAGAATATGCTTGTGGAAAATCTGAAGCAAATCTACTTACAATAAATCCTTCAACAGTTGCCTGATTAGTAAGTATATTCCGAAAATTTGTTATCCCATGAGCAACTTCATCATTGGCTAAATTATATTGAGCAATTTGGCCACAAACAACGATACGAGCTCTAAATGCAAGGTTTTCTAAAACTGCCTCTAAAATCTCACCACCGACATTATCAAAATATATATCGATACCATTAGGACAAATCTCTAGTAATCTTTTACATACATCTTCTTTTTTATAGTTAATAACATAATCAAAATTTAATTCATTTTTTATATACATTGCCTTAGGGTCTGAACCAACAATACCAACAACTTTACAGCCAGACAATTTTGCTAATTGTCCGACAACTGCTCCTACAGCTCCAGAAGCAGCAGATATTACAACAGTATCGTTTGGGATAGGCCTCCCTAAGGAAAATAGTCCAAAATATGCAGTCAAACCTGGCATACCTAAAGCACCTAAAGCTTTTGATATGTCGGATTCATTTATTGTTAATTTTCTTGCATTCATCCCATTTGAAATAGCATACTCTTGCCATCCAAATCGACCTTCAACCAAATCCCCAACTTCAAATTCGGTATTTCGGCTTGAAATAATTTTACCTACTGCACCCCCAACCATAACATCGCCGATTTCAACAGAAGGTGCATATGATTTTTTATCACTCATCCTACCCCGCATATATGGGTCAACAGATAACCAAAGAATTTTAACAATAAATTCTCCAGGGTTTAATTCTGGAATATCAATTTCAATTAACTTAAAGTTAGACTCATCAGGATATCCATCAGGGCGAGAATTTAATATCAAAGCTCTGTTTTTCAATTCATCCACAATAATCACCTTTCTTACCTGAGATTATGGCAAAATTAAATATAATTTTGTCATAATGTGTTATTTTATTAACTATAAAATGTAAGCCTAAATGTAATAATTTTTACTGTTTATTACAAGGAGTACGAAATGAACAAAACTATTAAATTATTAGAAAAATTATCAAATGGTCATGGTCCTACTGGATTTGAAGGACAAATAAGACAAATTATTCGTGAAGAAATAACCAATCCTGAAATTAGTATTGATACGGATGGCCTAGGTTCCTTAATTTGTAAAATTGAAAAAGACAAACAGTCACCGAAAATAATGCTATCTGCACATATGGATGAATTAGGTTTAATGGTTAGATATATAACTGAAGAAGGATTTATCAAATTTCAAACATTAGGTGGTTGGTTAGACCAGTCAATAGTAAATCAACGCTGGATAATTATGACCAAGTCAGGAAATATTAAAGGGGTAACTGGAATCAAAACAGTACATGTTATGACTGAAACAGAACGTAAACAAATATTTCCAAAAGATAATCTATTTATTGATGTCGGGGCAAAAAATAAACAAGATGCTGAAGAAAGGTTAGGGATATTACCAGGAGACCCAATAAGTCCAGATAGTTCATTTGAATTCCTTAATAGTGATAATCTATTGTTAGGTAAAGCTTGGGATGATCGAGTTGGCGTTGCCTTACTAATTGAAACATTAAATTCTTTGGATAGTAAAAAATTGCCCAATAATGTTTTTGGTTCATGTACAGTACAAGAAGAAGTAGGGCTTAGAGGCGCTATTACAAGCAGTTATACCATTGCACCAGATATAAATATTAATCTAGAAGTTGGAGTTGCTGGGGATTATCCAGGTATGAATCCAAACTTAGCTCAAGAAAAAGTAGGTGCTGGTCCTTCTATATTTCTTCATGACAGTTCAATGATCCCAAATTTAAAACTACGCGATTTTTGTATTGATACAGCAAAAAACCTCAATATTCCAATACAATTTTCTGTAATCTCAGGTTATGGAGAAGATGGTGCAGCTGCACAAAAGTCTTTTGGTGGTATTCCTGCAATTAATATAGGAATTCCCACAAGATATCTACACAGCCATAATGGAATAATAGATCTTAATGATTTTATTAAAGCAAAAACGTTAGTTAAAAATTTAGTTGAAAATTTAGATGAGACTACTGTCAAATCAATTAAATCTTTTGATTAATTTATTAAAGGTTTGTATTAAATGAATATTTTGTTTTGGATTATTTTAATAGCAATTATTTTAGAATTTATTATTGATACAATATTAACTATTTTAAATATTAGATCTATTAATACCACCCCACCTAATGGACTAGAGGATATATACGATTCTCAAGAATATAAAAAATCACAGGAATACACTTTAACAAGATCTAAATTTTCATTGGTAGTCAATTTGACACAAATTATTGCTATGATGATTTTTTGGTTCAGTGGTGGATTTAATTTTGTCGATCAAATTATTCGAACATTAGAATTTAATGAAATTATTAATGGGATTCTTTTCATATTCATATTGAGTGGACTAAGTATGTTACTAAGTTTACCTTTTGATTTATATGGAACATTTGTTATTGAAGAAAAATTTGGTTTCAATAAAATGACACTATCCACTTATATCACAGATACTATAAAAAGCCTCATTCTTTCAATAGCAATTGGAGCTCCTTTAATTGCAGGTATATTGTTTTTCTTTGGGTACTCTGGGGCATTTGCATGGATATATGCCTGGATATTTATTATCATTATTTCACTGATCATCCAAGTTATTGCACCTATATGGATAATGCCAATTTTTAATAAATTCACCCCTTTAGAAGATAGTGAATTGAGAAATTTAATTATTGAATATACTAAATCAGTTAATTTTACTTTTGGTAACATTTTTGTAATTGACGGTTCAAAAAGAAGTAATCATTCTAATGCATTTTTTACTGGATTTGGTAAAACAAAACGTATAGCGTTATTTGACACCTTGATTGATCAATTAAATGAACAGGAAATAGTTTCTGTTATTGCTCATGAAGTGGGGCATAGTAAAAAGAAACATATAATTACATCGACAATTTTAAGCATAATTAATACAGGTGTGATGTTTTTCCTTCTATCGTTATTTATTGAAAATAGTCTTCTTTTTGAAGCTTTCTATATGAAAGAAGTTTCGATCTATGCAAGTATAATATTTTTTGGTTTATTGTTTACTCCTATAAATTTAATACTATCACCAGTCTTACAATTTATATCTAGAAAAAATGAATACCAAGCAGATAAATGGTCTGTAGAAACTACTAAAGACAAAAATTATTTAATTTCGGGTTTGAAAAAATTAGCTGAAAAAAATCTCTCAAATTTATCACCACACCCACTATTAGTTTTTTTTCAATACTCTCACCCACCAATTATAGATAGAATAAAAGCAATAAACTTATTAAAAGAAAAGCAATAAACTTATAAATATTTTAAGGAGATAATAATGAAGGTTACTGGAGTAAAAACCTATGTGGTTGAAAATGAACCCGGTGAAAGATCAGGTGGTGGAGACCCAACAATTAGGTGGTATGTAGGTGGAAAATTTTTCCTAATTTTAGAACTTACAACAGATGAAGGTATTATAGGTATTGGAGAAAAAGTAACAGGAAGCTCTTTTACTGGAGATATGACATCAGATACCTTTCAATCTCAAATAAAATTAGTCCATGAGACTGTAGAGGCTTTTGTCATAGGCCAAGATCCATTTAATATTGAGAAAATTTGGTACGACATGTATGCAGGTCGTCATGATTATCGATTACCAAGTATGCATTACGGAATGGTTTTATCAGGAATTGAAATGGCTCTTTGGGATATAGTAGGTAAGGCAACTAATCAACCAATATATAATCTGCTAGGTGGTAAATATTGGGACAAGCTGAGAGCTTATGCTTATATGCCTCCTATACCAGAAGGGAAAGCAGAGAATGCTGGGAAAATTGCTGAAAACTTATTGAAAGATGGTAACTCTGCTTGTAAATTCGACCCTTTTCATCCAATTCAAGGACCAGCAAGAGATATTTGATTACCAGAAATAACTTATTGTGAAAATATATTTAAAAGTATCCGATCTGCTGTAGGTAACGAACTTGAAGTTGGTCTTGGAACTCATGGCCAACTTACTACTTATAGTGCTATTAGGGTTGCTAAGGCCATAGAACCATACCAACCATTTTGGTTTGAAGAACCTGTTCCACCAGAAAATATTGATGAGATGGCAAGAGTAGCTGCTCATACAAGTATTCCTATTGCAACTGGTGAAAGACTAGCAACTATTTTCCAATTTTCAGAAATAATTAGAAAGCAAGCTGCACAAATTATACAAATTGATATTGGACAATGCGGTGGGATTATGGTTGGCAAAAAGGTTGCAGGTATTGCTGAAGCCAGCTATGCCGTTATTGCACCGCATATGTATTGTGGCCCAATAGCTGCTGCTGCAGCTTTGCAAGTTGCTGCATGTTCTCCTAATTTCATGATAACTGAAGCAAATCAAGGTCCATTACATAAAAAAATATTCAAAGAACCTATTGAGTTCAAAGATGGATTTATTCAAATTCCAAAAGGTCCAGGATTAGGTGTTGAGCTGGATAATAAAGTTATAAAAGATCATATAGTAAGTTAGTGAGAAAAAGAATCTCTAATCAGTTTTATAAATCTATCTGTATTTATATTAATTGCGTGTCTGATTTTTCCTTGGCCTTTAATAAATTCTGATGCTCCTGCATAATCATCATAACTACAATTGATACGTACAGAACCCTGTTCATAATCACAGATATCTGGAATCATAGATACAGCAACCGCAATAACATCACATGGTTCATATCCTCTATTACTCAATTCCCCCCTAAATTCAAACCATTTGCTTAATATTAATTCTGTTACTTTTCCATATACACTTTCGGTCATTAAGAGCTTACATTGTTCTTGATTTAAAAAAACATTTTCTAAAGAATTTAGTGTGATTAAAGTAATATTCTTTTTTAAATTTAATACAAGACTGGCTGCTTCAGGGTCATTATAAAAATTAAACTCTGAGTGAGGTGTAATATTACCCTTGCCAAATGCTCCTCCCATAACAATTATTTCATCAACTTTCTTTAATAAATCTTGGTTTTGTTGAAATGTTTTAGCTATGTTTGTCAACGGACCTAAAGCAATAATTTTAACGGGTTCAACAGAATTTTCTATTTGAGATGTTATGAAACTAATAGCATCCAATTGATAATCTACATGATAGCCCTCTGTATCTACACCCATACCATTAAGCCCATGATAATCATATCCATATCGAAATTGTCTTTTAATTGCATTAGATGCACCAGGTATGACAGGAATGTGAGTGTTGTTAGTGGTATCCAATAAATACAACGTATTTTTTACACAATCTGTCAATGAAGCATTTCCCCCTGTAATTGTTATTCCAAGTATGTCCCAATCGGGGTTATTTAATGCAAGAAATAATGCTATTGCATCATCCGTTCCAGGATCACAATCTATTATTACTGGCTGTTTCATTTTTTCACCTTATCAATATTTTTTAATATTGCCAAAACTCTAACAAAAAGTTACTAGATTTATCAACGAAATACTACTACTATTATTTTAAAAGTATGACTTATATTAAGGAGTTAAACAGTGAAAACCTTAGATATAATTGCAGAAATATTAAAAATTGAAGGTATAAATTACCTTTCAGCATTTCCAACAACAAATATGATTGAATCAGCTGCAAAAATAGGTATAAAACCTATCATTTGTCGTCAAGAACGTGCAGGAGTAGGTATAGCAGATGGGTTTTCACGAATAAATAATGGATCTCCGTTGGGAGTATTTGCAATGCAATATGGTCCTGGAGCAGAAAATGCATATTCTGGCATAGCTACAGCATATTCAGATTCAGTACCAATGTTATTACTACCCCTAGGACACCCCACAGATCGGGATAGAATATTTCCCAACTTTAGTTCTATTGAAAGTTTTGCAACTATCACAAAATATGCAGAACAAATCAATTATCCTGGTAAAGTAGTTGATACAATGCGAAGAGCCTTTGCTAATATTCGGATGGGGAGGCCTGGTCCTGTACTTGTTGAAATACCAACTGATGTAGGAGAAGCAGAAGTTTCTGCTGAATTATTAAAAGGTTACTCCACTACTCCTTCCATAATCTCACAAGGAAATCCATCAGACGTTGATAAAATTGCTAAAATACTCTTAGGTGCTAAAAACCCAGTTATATATGCAGGTCAAGGAGTATTATATTCAGAAGCAACTTCTGAATTAGAAGAATTAGCTGAGCTTTCTGGTATTGCAGTGACTACAACTATGGCTGGTAAAAGTGCATTTTCAGAAATTCATCCTTTATCACTCGGGAGTTCATCAGGTGTAATGAATGATGCAGTTTATCATTATATTGATACATCAGACGTAGTATTAGGAATTGGAACAAGCTTTACAAAGCATGGTATGACAACAACCATACCTCAAGGTAAAACATTGTTACAGATAACAAATGATCCAAGAGATATTTCAAAAAGTTATGATATAAAAAATGCAGTAATTGGAGATTGCAAATTAGTATTACGTCAATTAATTGATGCAATCAAAGATATACAAAAAAATAATAACATTGAAAAATACAATGAAACTGTAAAAAATATCGAGGTACTTAAAACAGATTGGTTGAAAAAATGGGAACATAAATTAGATTCTAAAGAAGTTCCTATGACACCTTATCGTGTGATTAATGAATTTATGAAAGTTACTGATCCTAGTAAAACAATTGTTACACATGATTCAGGTAGTCCTCGCGATCAAATAATGCCTTTTTACAAATCTGATGGGCCAAGGACTTATATTGGTTGGGGTAAATCCCACGGATTAGGTACAGGACTTGGACTAATCATTGGTGCCAAACTAGCTGAACCTGAGAAATTTTGTGTAAATTTTATGGGTGATGCAGCGTTTGGTATGATAGGTTTAGATTTTGAAACTGCTGTTAGATCTAATATTCCAACGCTCACAGTTGTATTTAATAACAATACAATGGCTATTGAAATAAACAACATGCAAGGTTCTCATGATATATATAATACCCGAGACCTTAAAGGAGATTATACGGGTCTAGCTAAGGCAATGGACGGTTGGGCTGAAAAAGTAACTGATCCTGAAGACATACAAAATGCCTTTATGAGAGCTAAATCAGCTACAGAAAACGGACAAGCTGCGTTATTAGAATTTATCACTAGTGAAGAACAGGATTTTTCTAATAGAAGAGCTTTTTCGTAATTTCATTAAAACCTAAATGGATCATTATCTGATTCTCGAGAATATTCAAAAACCCTATCCGGACTAAGCATTGATATATCCATATCAATATTAGAACCAGTAACCAGTTCAGAGGTTAATTTTCCCATCAGTGGGCCATATAATATACCTTTTCTACCTCCACCAGTAGAAATTATTAAATTTTCAGATTTTTCTGTAGTTCCTAAAATTGGTAATCCATCAAGGCTTAATGGTCTTAAACAAGCTGTATGTCCAACAACTTGTGCATCTAATAAATATGGAAAGATAGATAGAACAGAATCAAGCATGGACTTTCTAGCTTCATTAGTTGTTTTTTCATTAAATCCAACACGTTCTTCAGTGGTACCCAACCAAATTAAATCATCAGATTTTGTTACTATATAATTTGAACCCCATGAAACATATGTTAGTGGAGGACCTTCAATATTCATTTTCAATATTTGACCCCGTAATGGTTCTACAGGGATATTTATCCCTGTCCATTCTTTTGCAAATTGAGTCCATGGGCCCATAGCAAAAACAACTTTCTCAGCAATGAGGTTGTCTGACTTTGTTTTAATCCTATAATAACCTTCTTTTTCTAAAGTTACTGAGATTACTTCCGTATATTTTATTTGAGAACCTAGCTTTTCTGCTCCCATTAAAAAGGCTAGTGTAGTTTTATATGGATCAACAGTTGCGACATTTTGTATTATTGAACCTCCAATAATATTAGGCGAAATTCTGGGCTCAATAGCTAATATGTCTTCTTTTGATTTCCATTCAACATTAAATTTGCTAACATTTTGTTGCCATTTTAGTTTATCTTTGATTGCTACTGATTCCTTATCAGATATAGCTAAAGTAATGTGGAGATGACTATCATATTCAGTATCTACCCCAGTATTTTCAAACAATTCTGAATGAATATTGGTATGTAGATCAAAAGATTTTAAACTAAACTCACTAAGGGGACCGGGTATGCCAAATCCTCCCAAAGGATTTAGTCCGCCTAACGCAAATCCTGAAGAATGGCCTGCAACAGTATCTCTTTCTAAAATTAGGGAACGTACACCTTGTTTAGCTAAAAAATAGGATGCAGCACATCCAACAATTCCGCCTCCAATAATGACAACTTCATACTGGTTTTTATTGAGGGTCATAAATCAGCCTTATTAATTTATTGCAAGCACTTAACTACTTCATTATACTACAAAAAATACTTAAACGATTTTAAGGATTCAATCATGGCAGGACAAAGCAATAATACACAAACAGAATTAGCAACACTCGGTGGTGGATGCTTTTGGTGTTTAGAAACTATTTATCTCAGAGTCAAAGGAATTAATAAAGTAATATCAGGTTATGCGGGTGGACAAACTGTTAATCCAACTTATGAAGAAGTGTGTAGCGGCAATACAGGACATGCCGAGGTTGTACAAATAGAATATGATCCCAATGAAATCAGTTACTCGACTATACTAAATATATTTTTTGATATTCATGACCCTACCACGTTAAACAAACAAGGTCCTGATACAGGTACTCAATATAGATCCGAAATCTTTTATCATAATGATATTCAAAAAAATATTGCAAGCGATAAAATTAAAATGCTTTCTGAAAATAAGACTTTTGATGATCCCATAGTAACTCAAATATCGGAGCTTGATGTATTTTATCTAGGAGAAGATTATCATCAAGATTACTTTGCAAATAATCCTATGAATCCTTATTGCACTTATATAATAAATCCTAAATTACAGAAATTCCTCTTACAAAACCAACCGAAATAACTTATTCATAAGTTAGAGCTTCAGCAGGATAAATTTTTGAGGCTTGTCTAGCAGGTACCCAAGTGGCAATAAGAGCAAATAAAACAGTAACCGCAGTTATTCCAATAAGGTTAATCCAAGGCATTTCAAATGTTAAGTCTTCTACGGTTTTTCTAATTTCTTGGACTATATTCCATGAAACTAGAGTCCCTAATCCTATGCCAACAATAGAACCTAATATGGCTATAACTGCTGATTCAAGTAGAAATTGATACTGTATCATTCTTCTTGAATACCCCATAGCTTTCATCATTCCGATAACTCTTCGGCGTTCAACAACAGCTCTAAAAGAAATAACTCCTAAAGCTGCAACACCAACTATAAGTCCTAAACCTTGAAAACCTTGAAAAAGAAGATTAAATGCATCATCCTGTTCACGTTGTTCCGCGAGTTGGGTAACAATTGCAGTTGCTTGCATAGAATTTTCTAAGAAAACAGTTTCAAGTTTTCTTGCAATCTCTTCATCCTGTGTAGGGTCGGTTAATTTAAATCGATAGACGTTTGGGGTAATATCAATAGGTGAAATTTCGTTCACTAAATCAGTATTTGTGTAAATTGCTGATCGGCCTTGCCCGTCAAATCCATCTAATCCTCCAGCTATAGGATCTACCACCCCTATTATTTTTCTTGTAACGATATCTCCATAAACACCTTGACCCAAAGGTAATTGTAATTCAATAAATTGACTAGTCATCTCTCCTTGTTCAGCTGCTTCTACGCCTTCTAGTCTAAAAGAATCTGAAGACTGCGCACCAGGACCCCCTTGATTTGCTGTTGATAAAGCATCGCCTCGTATCAAAGCAAGACTTGAATCTTTAGCCAATGCGTTCCAAATTGATCTAGAGTCAGTACCATAAGCTGGATCATAATGAGTAATTTGCAATAGGTTTGTTTCTAAATAAGTGGTATCAAGAGCTTTTATTGAGGCATTTTTAAATCTTGAATTATCCGTACCTTCTTGTCGAGCTTGAGCCCTAAAATTTGTTTGACTACCTATAACATCAAAATCTGAAGAATTGACTATATCAGAATTGTTTATGATTGTATAAACATTTTCTATAGGAGTTTCTCTATTAATATTTGCTCTGATTTCATATCCACCACTAACTCTTTCTGGATTATCTTGTATCTCATTTCCAAGATTATTTAAAGTTGCAAATATCACCAGAGTGAAAATTACTAGTGCAAACATTGTAACAGTCAGACCAGTTCGAAAACGAGATGCCATTGGATATGCAACAGAAATCTTAAATACTGCTTTGAAGCTACTAATAGCTCCGAATGTTTTATTCCCTATCCATACTATAATCTCAGCGTTGTACATAATAACAGTCATCACTGAAACAACTAACCAAAGACCTGGCAATACAAATGTAAGTGGAGAATCTTCTAGTTTTCCTGTTAAACTCTCAAAGGTATCAAAAGGCATACCCCAGAAGAAAGCCAAAGCTAAACCAGTAATACTTGCTACTAATCGATCTATAACTCTTGGAAGTAATGAAGTGTAATTTAATACCCACCTCAAAGTCAATCCTACTCCTAACAAAGTTAAACTAACTCCTGAACCGAATAATGCAGCATCTTTATATACTGGAGAATCTTGTAATCCAAAAACTGTAAATAATAAAATTGGTCCTAGAATTAATAGTGGCCAACCAGTTCTGAAGAATCTCAATATGATGGTAATTAATTTCCATACCGTAACTAATAGCCAAAAAGAAATAGCATTTTGTATATTTTGATCTGGGACAACAAAAACTGATACGATTAATCCAACCCAAATCAAAGATAAAATAACATTACTGACAGTAAGTATTCTTCTGTCACGCATCATCATAGCTACAAGATATATTGGTCCAAGTAACCATTTAATTGAACTAAAGAACAACATTTTAGTTGATATCTGTTTATCTTTTGCAAACTGTTCGGGTAAGTTTCTGATAGCAACGACGATATTGAGTTTACTTACACGATAGGAAGATATAACAACTGTTATAAACGTTAATAACATTCCAGATGAAAAAGCTAATGCTAATGCTCTCATATTTAACGAATATTTTATGACAAATCCGTCATTTTCATCACTAAGAGCTGATAATCCAATTGATACTAACGAATAACTTGCAAGCACTCCAATAAGAGTACCCAGAGAGGCAGCAGCTAAAGCATATGCTGTTCCTTCAAAAGTAAACATCTGTGTTAGATGAGTCCTTTTCATACCTATAGCTCGAGATATTCCCATCTCTGTACTACGAGAAGCAGCAAGCAAAATAAATACTAGAAATATTAATAATAAACCTACTGTTATGGAATACGTTCCAAAAATACTAAAAAATGTTGTTATAGATGTTCCGACTGTATTAGCTAATTCATTTAACCTATATTTTATAGGGTCTACATTGTAATCTTGAAAAGTATATAGTAATGGTCCTACTGACTGAATTTCATTAGTTAGATTTGCATCCTCTAATGCACCTAATATTAACCCACGATTTGTTTGATCTCCAATTAATGTTATAAATTCGTCGCTCATCGTACCAGAATCTAGTTCTATAACTAATGAGTCCATATCATCTTTAATACTCTGAGGTAAATTTTCGTTATTTAATTTATATGTATTTAGAGAATCAGTTACGGCTGTTGTAGCAAGAATATTAAAAATATCGGATGCCATTTCTTGGTCTGAAAAATCTAAATAAAGCTTTTCACTCAACTCCTTTGATCTTTGAATACCCTCATCCTGAGTTCCACTCGTTGAAATTGCAATATTATTAAATTGACCAGGTCTATTCAGTATGTTTTGAAGCTCTGATATGTTCATAAGAACTCTGGGGTCAGAGGCAGCAAGATTTCCTCTAGCAGCAACTACACTTATTACAAAAGGATACTTTCCTGCAGGTGTTACTATGTTCAATGTGTCACCAACTTTGGCATCTATTTTTGACGCAAGAGCACCTGATATAACAACTTCACCTTCATTCAATTCAGTTAGGGAATAGGTATTCCCGTCAGGTAAATTAATATCTCCAAATCCACTTAAATATTCTTTATCTAATCCCAGAATTAATGTTTGTGAATTTGTTTTTTCTGTTGAAGGTAGATATACCGAAAAATCTTCACGAATAAATGGGGCAAAACCATCAATTTCATCGTATTGACTTGTCTTGGATTTAATTATATCGAAATCTTCTTTATCAAGATAATTGTCACCGAAAACAGATGATTGCGTTGAAGTTATGTATATATCTGAATTGCCTAATCCTTGAAGAACCGCGTACCGAATCGAAGTTGTGACGGTATCACCTATACTCAAAGCAGCACAAATTATTGCTGTACTTAACGTTAGGCCAAACATAATAACTACTGATTGAGCAGGCCTACGCGGAATATTCCTAATCGCCATTTTAACTAATAACTTATTTCTAAAAGCTAACACAGCAACTATTAATACTGCAACTAACATAATGCTGGTTGATACTCCAGCTAAAATGTCTATATCTACTCCAAATAATTCTTCCATTTATATCTCTCTATTTTCCATGATCTTCAATTAATCCGTCCCTCATACGTATAGTTCTATGTCCAATAGAACCAACTTCATCCGAATGAGTAACAATTATAAAAGTTTGATTGTTATCTTTATTCATTTTGCGTATTAAATCTATTACTTCATCTTGTGTTTTAGAATCCAAATTACCCGTTAATTCATCTGCCCATATTATTGCTGGATCGTTGGCAAAAGCTCGTGCAATAGCTACTCTTTGTTGTTCTCCTCCAGATAATTCGGTAGGTAAATGAGTATACCGATCAGCAAGTCCTACTAAGTCGAGTCGATCTTCTGCTATATTTTTTGACTTACTCTGTGAAGTTCCAGCTAATACTAGAGGTAGTTCAACATTTTCCCGAGCAGTCAACACTGGTAATAAATTGTAGGCTTGAAAAACAAATCCCATATTTTTACCTCTGAAATTTGTCAGTTGATTATCAGTCATCTGAGTGATATCAGACCCCCTTATGATGATTTCTCCTGAGTCTATTTCATCAAGTCCAGAAAGACAATTTAACAATGTAGTCTTACCACACCCACTAGGCCCCATAACAGTAACAATTTCCCCCTGATTAACAGATAAGGAAACCCCTTTAAGAGCCTCAACTTTCACATCTTTGGACTGGTAAGTTTTGTAGACATTGTTCGCAACAATTATTTCATTAGTAGACACTACAAATCCTCGTTTCTAATTACACAGAAATTAATTTTAACAAATAACAATTTTATTCACGGTTTATTAAGGTTTGGATATCTATACCAAAAGCATTTCCAATTCGCAAAAGCACACCTAAGGTTAGATTTTGTTTTCCATTTTCTACAGAACTTATATATGTTCTATCTAAACCAGATTCATCAGCTAATTTTTGCTGATTCCATCCCTTTAATATTCTAGTTCTTTTGACTTTCTCTCCGATAAAGGAAAGATAATCTTCTAAATTACCATTCAAGGTTGTTGATGAAACTAAACGTGAAGCTTCGATAATGGCACTTGAAACATCTGAGGATATTATGTCCACATCATTCAACAAGTTTTCATCTATACTCTCCACACCAGAGCCCCCAAGCATAGTTACTACTGATTTATCCATTGCTTTTACAGCTTTGACAATTTCTAAAACTCCAGGTAGGTTTTCCTCTAAGGTGATCGAGAGTACTAACAAATCAATTTCTTTTTCTCCAAGAAATTGAATAAGGTCTTCAGTAGGCATTTCAGTTCCCAAAAAATGCACGTTCCAACCTGAAAGTCGCATTAATTCTGAAACGACCTTAGGACCTATAAAGTGTTTTTCTCCAACTGGAGTACATATTGCAGCAGTACCAATAATCTCACTATTAGGAACTAGAGATTGTGTCAATCTTTCGATTTGAGAGAGAGTTACCGTAACAGCCAAATGCTCTTCGGCTATATTCAACAATCCCTTCTTCCATAAATCACCGATATTAACTAATGAAGGCATAAACATTTTTAGCAAAACATCCTTAACCGTTTTACCATCACTGATGTATGAATCGACAAGTTGGGTAACTTGATCAATCTCGCCCTCAACAGCTAATGTTATATAACGAGACAAATTATATTCATTATTTTTTATACTATTTGATAGGGATGTCACTCGCACCTCAGACACTCAGCTTGATTAAATTATCGAATACAATGTAGAATTATTATAACATATAATTAAACATTAGTGATTTATAATCTACATTAAATCGCTTTTTCTGTAAAGATCAGAGGATGAATATGCAGATTGCATTAACAGGCGGAACAGGATTCATAGGGAATTATTTAACTAATAAATTTGTAGAAAATGATCATCAAGTTGTTGTTCTTACAAGGGATCCAAATCATATTAAAAAACCCATACCTAAGGTTAACTACATTCAATGGAATCCTAAAGATCCACAATTCAAATTGCATGGTTTAGAAAATTCAGAAATTCTCATCCACTTAGCAGGAGAACCTTTAGTTGGTCCCCCAATTATTGGACGATGGACTAAGTCTAAGAAAAATAAGATATATGAGAGTAGAGTTTTAGGAACTCAAAATCTAATTCATTCTCTTTCTGTGTCAGATCACAAAATCAATACATTCATAGGTATGATTAGTGGTATTGGTTGCTACCCTGATTCCGGAGAAAACATACTTGATGAAAATTCAAAAATTAGTAATGAATGGCTAGCTGACATCGTATTACAATCGGAAAATTCTATGATTAATAATTTACCACAAAGCATACGCAACGTTATTCTAAGAGCTGGTATTGTCATAGGGAAAGATGGTGGTGGATTGAAAAGGCTTCTCTTTCCTTCTAAATTCGGAGTTTTAGGAAAATTTGGAACTGGCAACCAGTGGTGGTCTTGGATGGATATTGAAGATATTTACAATTGTATAGTGTTCTTCATAGAAAATGA
>Ga0111541_10000051_pt1 | contig 33201 bp, 32 predicted proteins | sample Knorr_S7_td_DCM__FD_83039 | JGI IMG/M metagenome (GOLD analysis project Ga0111541, IMG submission 83039) | Marine microbial communities from Southern Atlantic Ocean transect - Knorr_S7_td_DCM_ad_131m_LV_B (version 2) (version 2) | ecosystem: Environmental > Aquatic > Marine > Oceanic | place...
AGTATCTCTTATACTACACCAAGGAGCGATCTCAGACACGACAGAAAGAGATATAGATAAACTCCATAGAACTAATGTTTGGTTCACCATAGAGTTGTTTGAGAAGGCAATAGAGCATCAAATAGATGTTAAATTTGCTTCATCTGCATCAGTATATGGTAATACAAGAAAAAGTTTATGGGCAACAACACCGAATAAAATATCTCCATTAAATTACTATTCTATCACCAAGCTACAGATAGATTATTACATACAAGACAACTTAGATAAGTTCTCATCCATTCAAAGTTTCAGATACTTTAATGTGTATGGACAAGGAGAAGATCATAAGGGAGATCAGGCAAGTCCAGTACATAAGTTTACACAACAAATAAAAGAAACAGGTAAACTAAAACTGTTTGAAGGATCAAGTAAGTATCTAAGAGATTTTATTTGGGTTGGGGATATAGTAGAAGTCGTTCTTAATAATGATAAACCATCTGGGATCTATGATCTTGGAACCAGTAACCCAGTTAGTTTCAAAACTGTTGGAGAATTGATAGCATTAAAATATAAAGGAGAAATAGAATACATTCCATTCCCAGAACACCTAAAAGGAAAATATCAATATCTAACTATCGCAGAGAAGGTATGGGACTACCAGTTCATAAATGTAGCACAGTATCTTAATCTCCTCTAAAGATCCTATGCGAATCCATATCAAAATGTTGTGTAGAGAACTCAAATAATTCAGAATCCTCAAGAGCAACCATCTGATGTCTCATCTTTCTTGGAACGTGAAACTTATCACCTGGTTCTAAAAGTCTACTATGCGACAAACCTATATTATTACCATCACCATAAAAAAGATGTATTTTACCCGACTGTAAATAAAAAGTTTCATCTTTTAAAAGATGGTAATGCCAAGAACACCTTTTACCCCTTGCAATAAACAAAATCTTACCACAATATTCTGAGGTGTTACATATCCACTTCTCATAACCCCATCCTTTTTGAACAAATTTAATTTCTGATGAGTCTTTCAATATCATTCTCCGTTAAAACATAAGTTCCTGGTTGTTGAACAGAAATTGCTGCTGATCTATTGCCCAACATAAGTGCTTGATCTATATTACCATACTTTATATAACCATAAACTAAACCTGCTAAAAAAGTATCACCTGCACCCACAACATCATATACTTTTACTTTTTCTGCTGGATATAATGTATTATTGTAAATACATCCTTCCGACCCTTTGGTTACTATTAAGTTGTTTATATTATAGTCATCCAACTTCCCATATTCTACATCATTTATCTTAACAAAGCAATTTTCTTTGTTTGGAAGTATAGATTTCTTACTATCAATAAAAACTGGTTTATTTGTACTATTTACTATCTCAAATATCTTATCTATAGAAAGATATCCTTTATTATAATCTGATATTACAACAGCATCAAAACTATCAGTAGAAACAGGAACCAATAAAGGTTTTACTCTTTTCTCATCATCAACCCTAAGTATCTGCTGATTAGATTTTTCATCAATAAATCTTGTCTTTACAATCTTCTCAGGATTAGTTAAAAATGTTATATCAATACCAAATGCCTGTAAATTTAAACAAACATTACCAGCCATACCCGTCTTAGTTTCTACCCTACCAAGATTCATTACGGGAACTGGTGCTTCAGGACTTATCCTATCACAATTCCCATAGATATATTCATCTTCACAACTATCACCAAGTAAGAGAACTCTCATCTATCTTTTTAATAACATTACTACTGGAATAGTTTCCTACTCTGGGAAGAAATCTAACTTCTTTAACAAATTCTTCACCAACAACATCACCACCTCTCCAATCATCACCTAATAGTATTATATCAGGATCATATAATTGTATCAACCCCTCCAACTCTTGTCTACTACCAAAAGTATGCACAACATCAATATATTTAATTGCCTCAAGCATAGAAACCCTATAACAAAGATCGTTTATAGGGCGATGATCACCTTTGTCAGTACGAATCTTCTCATCAGTATCAGTAGCAACTATAACTCTATCACCTAACGCTCTAGCAGCCTTGAACAGTTGAATATGTCCAGGATGTAAAATGTCAAATGTCCCATTACACCAAACTATTTTCATTGTATAGTATTATTCATCTCAGTATGCTATAATATATAGAGTGTATTGTCAAGTCCTTTGTTATGACAACTGTTTATTGGTCGCCTTGGTATATTAATCATGATTTATATGTAGAAAATTATTTGGCACATCATGAGTTAGAGAATGTATATTCAGAATTAGTAGAATTTAAAAACAAAAGTAATATAGAAGATAATTTTTTTAATTGTCATGCATTTAAAGGACTAACAAAAAATTTATATTCATTAAAAAATCCATATAGTGTTGATTTAATATTTCAAAATGGTCAATGTATTTCTAAACATCCACCAAAAGTAGGATATGACCTATCAATGACATCTTCTGCAAAATCACCATCAATGATAAATTCATTGACAATTAATTATTGTGTTAATTGGATATTTTTTGCAGACAAACCAGTGATATTACAATCATATCAACCTTGGATGCATAAAACATATGCATATAATAATGCATTTTATGTTCCAGGAACATTTGATATATCACAATGGTTTAGACCATTAGAAGCAGCAATACAACTATTTCCAGGCGAAAATACATTTAAATCCGTAGAGGGTGAGCCATTAATATATGTAAATTTATTATCAGAGGAACCAATAAAACTAAAAAAATTCTATCTAACAGAAAACTTGATTAAACATACAAAAAGTTGCACCAATTTAAAGTATTATAAATCATTTAAATCATTATCCAATCTTTATAAAGTATTTAAATCAAGCAGACTAAAAAATAAAATATTAAGTGAAATACAAGCAAACGTAATGGATTAATCAAATGTTTTTCAAAAAGAAACCATATAAATTAACATTCTATACGAATGATCAAAGTGTTTTTACAAACTGTAAACCAAAAGGCACTATTGATAATACAGAATGGTTAAGAAGTTTAAAAAGCACATTTAAACACTATGACCAAAATACTAATTCTGAATGGGATGTCCCTACAGTAAAGAATTGTCCTGGAATTAATTATTTTATGAATGAGGGACTAAAATTTTCATTATGGAGAGATGTTAAAATAAGAGTAAACCCAGATGGAATAATAGATTCTTTACCTACAGCAACTCCAGAGGATTCTATGCCAACTTTTGGACAACATGAACCAGATCAATATAAATTTCTATACTCAAGTGATACTGCACCATTTAAACTTAACAACCCTTGGTTAGCTGTTTGTGATTCTGATATAAAATTTTTATTTGTAGAGTCTCATTATTCTACGAATATATTCAGAGATAATCATATGTATATTCCACCTGGTCTTGTTGATTACAAATATCAATATTCCACAAACGTACATATATTAACCAAAAAACAACAAAATCCGTATGAAATATATCTTCCATACGGAACTCCTTTATTCACAATACATGCTCTAACAGAAAGAGATATTGATGTAGATTATAAGTTAGTAAGTGACGATGAACTTAATAATCTTGCACAACATTTCCCCAAATGTCCTATGAGAAAATACTATGAATATATGAAGAAATTTAAGTCTCCTCAGAACAAGTAGTATTCTCACAACAAGGTTCTACAATATCCTCAGAAGGATTAGGTATATTAATTAACTTTTGTATCTCTGGAAGATAAAGATATTCAATCTCACTTCTTTCCAGAGTATTAATAGCATCATCAATAGTCTCAACTAAAGGCTCTCCACCTAAATTAAATGATGTATTAAACAAAATAGGAACTTCTGTTATCTTTTCAAATGCAGAAATCAAATTATAATAATTTTCATTTTGCTCTTTAGTAACGGTCTGTATTCTACATGTTCCATCAACATGTATAACTGAAGGAATTTTTTCTTCTATACCATCTAAACATTTAACAGCATACATCATATGCGGTGTCTCATCTCTTCCCACAAGATCAAACCAATCATTAACCTTTTCCTTTAGAATTGAACAAGCAAAGGGTCTAAACCATTCCCTATGTTTAACACCATTAACAATATCCTTCCCATCCTTAATAGTAGGATCAAAAAGTATTGAACGATTACCAAGTGCTCTTGGACCACCCTCAGATCTTCCTTGGAAAATAGTAACTATGTTTCCATCACGAATTAATTGTGCAATATCATCATATGATGTATCTTTAACATCCAAATCACCAAATGATTTTTCATATGTTGAAATATCATATTGAGGACCATAATAAACAGATTCTTGTTTAGATGGTTTATTAGTCTCAGTGAGTTGATGATATATCATCTTGGCTGCACCTATAGATGTTCCACCATCATGAGAAATAGGTTCACAGTAAATATTAAGATCTGGAAATTCCTTCCAATATTCATAATTAGCTACACAATTAAGACCATATCCACCACAAACAACAATATTCTTTTCACCAGTTTCTTCATGTGCTTTACGAATTAATTTTATTATCTGCTTTGAAGTCTGATCCTGAATAGCATAAGCCATATCCTTTTGGATCTGTGTATGATCGTTTTTAGTTGTATCCCAATTATCACAATCCTCCCTTAAAATTGGAAATCTATTAACATTAATAGATGCTGCATTTGGATAAGTTGGAATAACAACTTCTCTATTAGACCATCCATCATCAGCAAAGAATTTAGGAAGTTTTTCATTTGGTTCTCCATATGGTGCAAGACCCATAAGTTTACCAGCTTCTATAGCAGGAAATCCACAATATTGAGTAACTGCTTCATAACATTTAGTAATCCCTGGATATTCTGTCACATAAAAATCCTTCATTGGTTGGTACATACCAATAGGTTCTTTTGTACCAACATGTTTATATACAGTTTCAAATACTGAAGGATATCCAACTTTAAAAATAGTTTCAAATTCAAAAATAGGACTCTTAGTTGCATCAGCCATTAAGGTATTTTGCACCCATTCCTCATCTTCTCTAAGTCTAAGAAAACTTCCAGCACCATCAGCAATCACACAAGCAGCAGTCTTAAATCCAGAATTATAAAATCCACAAGCAGCATGGAGTTGATGATGATACTCATCAATATAATGATAATCAAATTTTTTACCTTTTGATAATTTTCTTGCCCATCCATGATATGCATCTTCACCACACCAATCTAATATAGGTCCATCTCTATGAGTATGACAAATAATCATATGATCAATATGATCCACATACTCAAACGCTTTAGATATACCAGCAAGAGGTGCTCCATCATACTTATTTCTTGTAAGTCTTTCTTCCTCTAAGTAGAATATAACCTTTCCATCAACCAATAATGTTGTACTTCCATTATGTCCACGAGCAACAGATAAAATATTCATTTAATTATTCTCCAATTTTAGATTTAATATGACGTAAAATTTTAGTAGTAATTTCCTCAATTTCTCTTTTACTAAAACTCATACACTTATCATTATGCCTATTAGCTAAATCACTATCAATACCTTCTATTCTAATAGGAGAATATTTCTTTTGTTGATCTTTCTTTTCAACTATATTAAAATGATTTGGGTAACTAATATTCTCAGCGAATGTAGAACCAATAATAACACTACCTGGTTTATCAAATGCATATGCCATATGCTGTCCAACAGAATCAACACCAACAAAATAGTCTGCAGCCTCAATAACAGCAGCCCATTGCCTTAAATTAGTTTCTATATGTAAATTCTTATCATTCTTAAATTTAATTTCACTCATAGTAATAACATTATACTTCTTTCTTATCTTCTCAGAAATATAATAATAATCATCAGTAGTTAAAGATCTTGATGAAACATCAATAACTTGTCCAGACTTCTCATGTAACTCTGAACTTCTACCAAAAGGTTGAAGAACTACTACTTTCTTTTTACCATGATATTCTTTTGACTTATTAATAATATCAACCGCATTAATTTCTTCTTTTTGATTTAGATTTATTACTGTTCTTGGTAGATCACTATGATCATCTGTTTCATTAACTAACTTATCAAAAGATTCTATTAAAGATTTTTGCTGGTTATAGTATCCATATTCCCTATAAGGTTCTAATGTCACACATTGATTAGGTTTAATTATAGATTCAAAAACACCTTTATGACTAAGATCATAAACTACATCAGTGAGTTCAGGAATCCCAACAAAAAACTCCATACCACTTTCAGAAATTATATAAAAATCATTTCCATGAGATTTATAATATTTCAGAAATGCTGGTATAGAGCAGAGTACTCTACCTGCACCACCGTTGACAAAAAATACCTTTTTCATAAAAAATTATACAAAAATCAATGCATATATTATATAGTATAGCAGAAAAAGTTAAATTTGAATAGTGTCTATATTAAAGTTGTCCCATTTCTCTTAAATATATTGCCATAGTATCAATAGTACTCTTTACATTAGATCTCAAAGTCTTTAAATGATCAACTTGCTTACTGTATGGTAATAAAGAAGGCATTAATTTAACAGTATCTTGCTCTACTCCATCAGAAAATAACATAGGAGGATCAAAAGTATATTCTTCCCAGTCCTTCCATTTACCAGAAGTGAAAGTAGTTACTCCACTTGGTCCTGCTTCCCAAGCAGCAATAGATGTATCTAAATATCCAAGTTGAATCCTCAACCCCTTATAATTGGACATAGTACTTGTAATACCTACATTAGGATCATTAGCAATTACTTGATTTTCAGGTACATCAACTTGACTTGTCGCAAAATCATGATGTTTTGTAACTGAAGATTCTGTAGGAATATCCTGCATAGAAGCATGACCAGGATCTTTTCCTGCTGCCAAAGAACTTGGAGCAGGAAAATCTCCAAGAGGAGTAGTATCATCACTAGTTTCACCAACAGCTCCTGGTGCTGCTGCAGCATCATCTGGTAAATTGACTGATGCTGCTAACGCTGCCTCAGCCTCTTGCTGTGCCAATAATCTTGCATCCGCAGCAGGTTTTTCTGCTGCTTCTATAAGAGGAGCGATAATACTATCATACTTTGAATCATCAAGAGGAATTACTTGATTGTTATACCAATAAGAACCAGCAGTAGGAGCAGTTGACCTGTTTATAGATGTATATCTGCTATCAGCCTCAGTTTCATCAGTAGTAACCTGATGAATGATACTAATATTATACTTGTTTTTTTCAGTCCTAATGTAATACTTTGCCATTTATAGAATCCTCTTATTAATAAGTGAGAACAACAACACCCTGTCCACCTGTAGGGAAGAGTCTATTTCCACCACCACCGTATCCAGCAGCTGAATTAATACCAGCACCTTTACCATATTTAATATCACTTTGGTTTCCACCAGTGTCATTTAATAAATCATTTAATTCAAGTGTACGTTCAAGTGCAATCTCTGCTGATTCATCAGGTCTCCACGCCACTTGATACTTTCTATCCAAACAACAGTGTCCAGAACCACCACAACATGATGCCCAACTATAAGGCATAGTCCAACAATGTGGGTTGTTTGTAACAGAACCAAAGATATAAGTCCAAGTATATCCAAGACATTTGTAACATGGAGACCAAGAGGTTCCTGATGCTCTACAACCGTTCTGACTCATACATCCTGGCCAATATCTATATTGGTAACAGTTATATTGGTTTCCACCAAAGGAATAATCATATCCAGAATTACAAGAACAGCAACACATGCAGAGGCAATTTACACTACCACCGCCACCACCTTGGCAAGTATTTCTACCATGACAACCTTCATAATTATCCAGTTGATAATTATCTTCTATAGCATTAAATCCGTCACCAGCACTTGTACCTGGTTGTGCTCCAGTTCCTACTGGAGTTTGCTGTATAAGCCTACCACAAGTTCCAGATGCAGAAATACTCTGCCATTCACTTGAACCCCAAGCACCTGGAGAATGACAATTTCCATTGGTTCCACAACTACATGCCATCGGACAGTAACCATTAAAGGTATACCGTGAGTTATTGGTCATGGATACTGGAGAACTGCAATGATATATACCAGATATTTGAGCACAAAGATGATAACAAGTACAGTTAGTATATTGCCATGCGTTAGTATAGCAGTGATTACCAAAAACAGTATGATATCCGATTAAACATGAACATTGAATCTCTGGAGATATCCAGCAAGAAGATCCACCATGTTGAGCAGAACCTCCTGATGATGTGGAATCATCCATATCATCAACATATCCCTCATACATAAATTCAGGTGTCAGAACACCTCTACCACCTGTACGATTTACATCTCCACCAGTACCAGTTCCACCAAAGTTTTGGTATCCACTAAAACTATTTTGATATCCACAAACTGGCAAACAGAATCCAAAATGCATTGGATTATCATTTGTATTATCTCTTGCACTACTATTACCGCTACATGTCCAACTATATGAAGTATCATAAGCATTGGATGCACTTAATGCACTACCAGAGTAACATACGTAACTACTTGAAGCACCACCCGATTGACCTACTTGAATAGTTAAAGTCTCTCCTGCTACAGGTTCAATCTCCTTAACGTATGTCTTCTCTGCATATCCACCACCTGCACCAGTTAAATGTCCTGTAAAACAGAAACAATAACATTTATTTGGAGAAGTAACACCACTGTCACAATTATCTGAGTTAGAACAATATGTACCAGTTCTATAGTTTGATCCAGCACCAATAACATACGCTTTCATCGTAGTTACATCTGCAGGAACTTCAAATGTAGTAGTACCTGGTGTTGTAAAAACCTTTGTCTTGGTGAATAGACCACCACCTGATCCACCGCCTCCACCAGCTCCTCTACTTTTAGCTTGACCTAAAAACCTTGCCACTTGTCAAAACCTCCTTATGCTGATTGCTCTAAACCATATACATTTACACTACATGAAGTAGTGTTTGCATATGCAACAACGTTTTTTGATGCGTCTATTGCTATACCCGTTCTTTCAAGAACCCCCAACTTAGGAATTTCTGCATCATACTCAATGTATTCTGATAATGCAGGACCAGCAGTTGCTGCTATTGCAACTCTTACAGTTGCAGCATTCTCAGCGTGTCTATTAACAATGTTAATATTAACAATTGAAAGTGTTGACGCAGGAACTGTGTAAACAGTGGTATTAGTTGTCGATGCCAAGGAAACTTGACCTAAAATTCCAGATGCCATCTTTTAATAATGTTCCTTTTCTGTAGTATTTATAATATATTGATTTAGTTAGTAGCAATCAAATTGCAAAGCCACCAGCAAAGTATGTGTAAGTTCTCGAATCTGTTAATGCAGTTGCAATACCAGCATCAGCACGACGAACTGCATCTGCTAATGCTCCAGTAGTTTGCACACCAACAAATGTTCTAACTGCTGCCTGAGTTGGAACCTTAGAGTTACTATTTTGAGATAATGCACCATCAGTTGAGAACTCATTAATAGAAGCACCTAACTGAGCACCAATAGATCCCAATCTCAACTCAGTCAAACCAGATAGATCGAATGTATTTGCATTCAATGTAGCAGCACCAGTCGCCTGGTTAACACGGAAGTACTTACCAACACGGAAGTTACCATCTTGGTCAGTTGAAACGTAGAATACACGACCAGGGAAACCTTCAGTAATTTCATTCGCCTGTATTGGATCCTGTGCAGGAACTCCAGGCCAGTTAGTTGTGACTGTTCCACCAGTACCGACTTGTAAGAAGTCATGTCCTGTTAGTCTTGCTTGACTGTAAATATAACGAATCTTAATATCCTGATTATCATAACCTTTAGCAGCCTTCTCCTCAACAAGAGTTAAAGTCGCCAATCCATGAGGATCAGTTGAAACCCCAGTAACTTGTATAAACTCATCATCTACTTTAGTATATGCATTTACACCATCCCAGAATTTATTTGGGTTAACTGCTCTAAAGTTAGTAGCAACACCAGTAAAGTCTTTAAAACATTCAGCTTGGTTAAGCATCTGTGATGATCCAATCGATACAACCGATTGACCAATATTATATGATGCAGCAGCACCAGCACCTTCCTGTTCTCTTGTAACAAGCATTGAAGTTGAACTTGGAAGTGAATCAATCTTAACTAACTCATCACCCAATAATGCAAATTGATTAGCAGCAAATCCTGTAATAGAAGCAACGTTAATTGTAGTATCCGATGCACCAGTTGGTGTTAGAGTTGTTGTACTATTACCCATAAGAGGATAGTTAATAAACTCTGTAGTTCCTCCAGTATGTGCAGCACCAGTTGATGCTAATTTTGCTCTATCAATATTAACATTACCACGACCATCTGCACCATCAATACTTACACCAGTAATCAAGAATGTAAATGGATCAGCACCACTAATTAATTCACTATTTAATCCACCATTACCAATTCCAGTAACAAATTCAATACTACCATTCTCTTCAAGAGTAGGAGTAGTACTTAATCCAGCACAAACAAGTGTAAATCCAGATTGACCTCGGTTCGCACTGGTATTAGGAAGCAATGTAGCAGTTGTACCTGAAGTTTGACCTGTTATTGTCTCACCTTGAACAAATCCCGTACCAATTCCAGCAGGTCCTTCACTAATAAGACTGTAATAAAGGTTTTCTTGAGCAGTTCCTTGAACAGCATTTATTAAACCTAAAGCCTCTGAAGTTGAACCTCTTACTCTTTCACCCTTCTCAAATCCAGTTCCCACTCTTGTACTATCATCATATCCAAGAACTAATCCCTCTAAAGTACCTTCTCTAGCTTTCTCAAGTGGACTGAATCCAGAACTTACAACACCATAAGTACCCCAAGAACTGTTTCCAGCAAGTGATCTAATTCTACCACCACGAGTAGCAGCATAACTAATCCAGTTATAGTATGTGAAGCATGAAACCATCTCTGCTGCAGCACCACCAGTAACCCAGAATGCCATTCCATTGTCATGAATATTTGTGAATGAGTCAAAAACAATAGATTTGTTAGATGGATTAATATTATCTTTAAACTGTCTATGATGTTCACCATCTACAATTGCACCTATACCAGTAATAGAAGTAGCAGAACAGTTAGAAATATATGGAGATTTCTCAATTGCACTCTCTGGATTTAACTGAACAAATACTCCTTTAATAGTTGCATTATTAGGATCTGATTCTTGTGCAGTAAATGTTAAATCTGTTGATGCCAAAACTTGCTTTACATCAACTTCTATCGTAGTGTCATTTGTAAATCCACTAACCTTTGTTCCTATCGAAACACCAGCACCAGTTACGGTTGTACCAACTAAATCAGGGTAGAAATTAGTACCAGTAACAACTGAACCATCAATACTTGCAGTTATAGTTGCTGCAAGTCCTGCCTTAGCAAATCCACTCATGTCTGTCATGAGAAGATCTTTAAGCATAGTTTTGTCACTTAAGAAGAACATTACAGATTCTGCATTTGTTCTTGTTTCTACATCAGTAATCGTTATATCCGAAATACCGTCTTCCCAAGTATCTCCAGTAGACCATAATCCACCAGAAACTGGTCTTATATGAACTGTCTTCTCATCATAACTTGATGTTAAAATACTTGCCCATTTATCACCAGCACCATTACTAATTGAAGAACCATATGAAACATATGGTTTTGCTTTTGTAACTGCACCTCCAGTTGCTGAAACAAATTGATGATTTGTAACGTCAGTAATAGCACCATGACCACCATTAACATTAATAGTAATGGTAGTAGCAGTTACTGATTTAATAGGTATATCTTGTCCTTGAACATAGTCTTTACCAGTATTAAATGTTTGTCCACCTGTTGCACCACTTGCACGAGGATAAGTCTTTTCTGTTACCTGACCATCACCATTAAAATTACAAGTGAATTTTAATGAATTATCGGCAAGATTAATACTATCTCTATCAGTATAAAGATGACTACCAATAGTTAATTCTAAATCACCTCCAATAGGATCATAAGAAGCATTACTTACATTATGAGTTCCACTTGGTGAAGTATTAAGAGTTAGTACCTGATAATGTGCATCACCAGTCTTTGGCTTAACTTTAGATGTTCTTATATTATCACCAACAATTGAAACCAATGGTGGAACAACAATAGGAAGAGTTTCTTCATATGTACCTGCTTTAACATATATTGTAGCAGGTCCTGTAGCAATACCACATGCATGTTTAATACTTGCAAATGACCTACTTAAATTTTCACCACTATTAGTGTCATCTCCTTCTTCAGACACATAATAAACTGGATGAGTTATACTATTATCTTCCCAAGCAGGTAAACCAGTAGACTTATCTATGACTAATACTTGACCATTAGTACCAGCAGGAAGTCTTGTAGCACCTGTTGTATAATATGTTAGATCACCAGAGGTGGTCATCACATTATTAGCAGCACCTTCAACTAAATTATCCCAATAAGTATTAGTACTATCAGTAGCAGGATCTTGACCTAAACTACCACCAGTATTAACACCAACGTAACTATTACTTTGTCTCTTTACAACATCACCAAGTTGATACTGAGTGCCAGCACCCCAAGTACCTCTCCAATTAAATCCTTTAGCAACAGTCTTCCAATTAGCAATAGTTGTTGGAACAGTATTAACACTTGTTGTTATTGCAACATAAGTATTACCACCATATTGAACAACATCACCTTGAATATAATTTGCAGAGGCACTATATTCACCTAAAACATTAAATCCTGTAGTTTGAATATCCCAATCTTCTGTTAGATTATATGGAGGTATTGAATCAGTATTTGTCTTTGTTGAAACATAAGTATAACCACCATATGCTACAACGTCCCCAACTTGATACTCTGTGGCTGAATCCCAAGTATCTTCATAATTAAATGACTGTAAATACTCCTCTAAATTAGAAGTTGAAAATCCAACTGATGAAAAAGCATCTGTTACTCTATACTGAGTATTACCATACTTTATTATATCATTTGGCTTATAATAAGTATTAGACTGCCATTCTCCTCTATGAGTTATTCCTTCAGTATGTAAAGACCATTTACCTGCGGCATCAGTGGTATACCAATTTTCCTCACTAGAAACAGAAGTATGGTTTTGAGTACAAACATAAGTGTTTGAACCAAACTTTACAATGTCGTCTATAAGATATTCTGTGCTGGCAACCCAAGCACCTCTCCAATTAAATTTAAGTCTACCAATCCTGAATTCAGCCATTGTTTTTTTTAACTCCTATTTTGGTCCTGCGGAATAATCATGATCACCAAATTTTACAACTAAATAACCAGCATCATCAATATAGTAGGAAGTTCTCCTAAAATCAAAGCGGAACTGTTGATATTTATCTTGGGGATGATTTAAATGTGTCTTTACTTCTGTAGTTTCTTCTACGTAATCTAAACCATCTAAAAAATCTGGATAAGGGGTTCCATCTTTACGATGAAAATCCTGTACTCCAGAGTCAGTGGTTTTAACCTTAGTATATCTAAGCATACCATCGGCATCTCTACGAAGAGCATGAACAAAGAAACTGTTTTGCTGAGAGAACAATAGTCCTCCACCTGCACCACCACCTGAAAGCATACTTTCGCTCAAAAACATTGTCATGTGTTTACTCTCCAGTAAGATCCTTGCCAAACTACTTTAAAAGCAGCACCTGCAACGTCAGCAGCTAAAGGTGAATCAATCACACCTTCATAGTTTTTAAACTGCTCATTATTTTGAGTTGCAACCATAAGATTATTTATGTCCCAAGTTGCTTCAGTATCTATGAACTCAACAAAATCACCTGGCACTTTATTACCAGGTAAAGTTACAGTAAATGACCCACCAACTGTATTTGCTGCATAAGCAGTATTAAAATTAACATCAGCATCACCCGATAATAATGTATATCCTGGTATAGATGCTTCTGCTCTAACAGCTAAATTTTCAAAATCAACTATAACAGTTGATCCATAACCAGTTACACTAAGTCCAGCACCAACAAAATTAATATCAGTAAAACCAATACCAATCCTATCTTCAATTTCACCTGAATAAGGATTAGCAACTGTTGATCCAATACCTACACCAGCAACAAATTTAACTCCGTCCTGATATAGATCTCCTTGGAAATTTACATTTCCACCAACATCTAATTTAAATTGAGGATTTGTTTCACCAACACCAACAAAAGGAGTCGCAGTAGATGTAATGGCAACTTTACCATTATTATCATCTACTACAACAAACGAACCAAGTTGAGATAATTCCCTATTCTTTGCCATTTAAATGACTATTTTTTATATATTTATTTATCTACCAATATAAAAACGATTTATGGAGTTGGTACACCAAACTCTTTATATTGAGCAGTTGCTATTCCTGGTAAATTTGTTACAGATGCAGTAAGTATTCCAACTGCATTTGCATTAATCTCAGAATCTAACCATTCCTTTTTAAATGCTATAACAGTATCGGTAAGACCAATCTTGGTATAGATAGAATCCTCCTTCAAAGCATCCTCAGCTTGTGCAAGTCCAGCAATTCTTTTAGTCTGTAAATCAGATAAAGAAGTAAAAGTAGTAATAGACATCAATCAATACCTAAAGATGTAAACATTTTTTCAAGATCATAAGTTGCTATATTAACGTAATTACCATAATTTGTAGTATGAACTAGTATTTGTTGGTTATTACCAGCAAAACCATATCCACCATTTCCACCCCAAGTAAGAGAACCTGGTTTAGCCACATAGGGATTTGCATATGCATACTCCATACCAATGTTATCAGAAGAGTCAAGAGTATACTTCCTAACCATCAAACCACTGTTCCAGTTACAAGATGTATATAATATCTTATCACTACCCTCCAATGAAGGAGTTCTAATTGGTTGCTCCGACCAACTGAAAGTACTTGGCACAGGCGACTGGCAAAACTTTAACTTAGTTGCTACATCCATCTGTTTTGGAGATCCATTACCTTGACCCATAGAAGTTGATGATGGATTCCATGTATAATATTCACCAGATTGATTATTTGCAAAAATAACTTTATCTTCAGAAAACCTTAATGGAACTACCTGCCAACTAGTACCACCACCAGTTTGTTTAGGGAATGAATCTCTCAAATTATTACTAAAGTTATTAATAGAACTACCTTGATCAATAACTCCCCAACCAAACTGATCATTAGTATAATAATACCTATAACATGATGCCCAATTCCATCCACAATCATATGATTGTGGAACATTATAAGCAGCAGAAGTAGAACTATAACTTGATAATTGACTACTGGTTTGATGGTTTGGATAATTACCACCATTATAAGACCATCTTGACCAATGGTTATAACTATTAGTATCGTATCCTACTATATGATAACGAGGATCATTACCAGATCCACCACCACTTTTGGCTATTTCACCACCATTAGGATGTGGGTAGTTACTATCATAACTTGAAGTCCAAGTATTTCTACCATGATTAGATACAGTATTACTATTTTCAACTCTTCCACCCCATGACATTATATAATAACTACCACCCCAATACATCCTACCATACCATACTATAGATCCACTATTAGCAGCAATCTCACCATTACCTATAGCAGTATTAGTTGAGTTATTAAAACCAGCACTATGTAATTGAGTACTAATGGGTGTTCCTGAACTATTTTCTATAGTACTTACACTTCCTTTTGTTATATTACCATTATTATCTACTTGGAATGGACAGATTGAATGATATATCCTATTACTCTGGTTGGAATTGTAACATGCCATTCCAACACCAAATTGATTCTTATTAACTTGAAGCAATTCACTCATACTATTGTGTCCTGCCTGTTCATTATGATATGTGTTACCACCTTGCTGACTTGGCATCCATCTTTCTTCATCTATGATGGGTAGGTCCTGACTTTTAACAAATCCTGGTGCTCCTAAAGCACCTTCAGCATCTGCACCACCTGCAAATCCAGCTATTGTTGATAATTTTGTTTTCTTAGTAGACATGTTACTTAACCAACCATCCAGTAGTTTGTATTCCAGTATATGATAATGTTGCAGTCACTCGCTCCACATTCATTTCTAAATCTTGCCCTGCTCCACTTATCACAGTAGCAGGTCCAGTAGAAGATGCATGTCTTGCAACAATACAAGGACTTGTATTAAAGTATCCTTGATAATCTACAATAGTTATAAAGTCATAAGGATCTGGTGTTTGAGGTAATGTTAATGTAACAGTACCAATACCAGTAGTATCAACATAATAAGTCTTATTAACTTGTAGTTGAGTGTCTGTATTTAGAATAAGAGGAGTAGGTTTTAAAATATTTACTCTATCCGATCCACCTTGATCTGTAAGTTTTAATCCACCAGATTCAGTATCTCTGGACATCCTTACTTGATTTGTTACATCACCTGCTTTATTCAATCGAATTTGATCAGTTACAACATCCTGATTACTTATCTCAGTAATTGTTATTCCTGTACCAACTCTGAAAGCACCAGTTGCTCTTGCAGTTGAACCAACAACAAAAGTTTCTGTAAAAGTAGAAGTTCCACTTCCAACACGGAATGTGCCAAAAGTACCTACCCCTGTAGGATTATTAAAATTACCACCACCAGTAACATCTAAAGTACCAGTAGTAACTTCTACCGCACCACCGTTAACAATTAATTTACCTGCAACTGTTACGTCCCCCATAACAGAACCGATACCAGTAACTGTTAAAGTCTGTCCCTCTGGAATAGTAACAACAGAGCCAGTTCTGGATTTTATATTATCTACTCTTAAAGTGGACATACTAACCTATACCGTAGATTCATTTTCTCTTGAGTTATTTATAAATCAAGAGAATCAGTATATTATTCTTATATCTGTTGTATAAAGTAATCGTCCTTATCAAACATCTCTTCCTCTTCTTCAGATCCAGCTGCAGCAGCACCAGTACCACCAATATTTAAAACACAAAAATCACCAACTGAAACTGTTACACCATCTTCTATGTCACATGCTATTGAATCTTGGAAAGCACCAGGAATCATAACGTATCCAACTTTTCTTGCAGCATCCATATTAACAGTAGCATCAAATGCTGTTCTAATGTTGTCTTTAAATCCGATAGATGTTAATAAATTAGTCTGTCCAACAACATTATTAAATGAATCAAAGGTATCTTTATCAGTTACAACTAAGAGGCAATCTTTCTCAATAGAAACTTCTACACCTGCTTCTATATCAACAGCAGCATCTACATGAGAATATATCTCATGGAATTTTTGTGGTGATTTAATAGACAAATTTCTTTGGAATCCTCCATAATGTAAGAACATACATCCAAGTCTATCATCAGAACTTACTCCACTTGGATCTCCAGTATCAATATCAACTACATCAGTATCTGGATTATATTTAAAAGTGTTTCCTACTCCAATAAAATTAAGACCTCTTACTGGTCCTGTAGCAACAGTATGTACACCAGCATTTTGTCCAAAGTAAGATGAAGTAACACCAATATTGAATCCACCTTCAGGAGATAATACCTGTATATCGTTTACACTAAGTCCACCCTCATTAATACTAACATCACCACGTACATCAAGTCTTGCAGTAGATGATGCAGTTGTTCCTATTCCAAGATTACCAGCAATACTAACATCATCTACTGATACAACATAAGATAATTGTCCATGTGCTATAAAACTAAGATTTGATCCAATACTTGAAGCACATACAACACTTTGTCCCTCGTTTAATTTAATATCAGGACGAGTATATGTTTGTCCTGGTAATATCTCAACAAGATATTCTAAGTATTCTGATGAATCAAATGATGTAGAATCTGAATCAGATATACCAATATTTGCTAACGCTTTTTCAACACCTATATTAACACAAGTTAATGTTACCGTTGCTTTAGAATTTACTGGTGCTTGATATAATGTTTTTACAGTCTTATCATTTGATACTAATTGATTAAAAATACCAGACTTAACTGGATTTTGAGTATCAGTTATTGATTCGCCATAAAATACAAAGTTTACTCCTTCCTGATTAGATCTAACAACTAAAGGAGTATTTTCGCTTAAATGTATATTTCCAGTCTCTAAAGATTCACCAAAATTAACTATTCTATTATATTCAAAATATTTAATATCATCACTACCATCTTCTTTATAACCAACCTGTATCCTTGCAGGATTATAATTCTTATTACATATAGATACTTTTCCAACGGCAATAGAACTGGAAATACCAGTGTATACAACTTGAGCTACACCAACCGTAGGTACAACAGATCCTAATAAACCATAGGTCATTTATTAAACACCAAAAGTATTTTAGTTATTTATCTATTAACCTGCCTCTAATTGAGATATCTTTGCCTTTAAAGTATCTACTTCAGCAGACAATTCCTTAACTGCATTAACAAGAACAGGAACTAATCTTTCATACTTCATACCATATGAAGGTGCTGTATCATTTTCATCTTGATTAACAATCAACATATTATCTTTCGTATCTGCATAACCAAATTGTTTTTCAACATCAATTGCTTCTTGTGCTAAGAAACCTAAGTGAACACGATCACGCTTCTTACTTCCATCAGGAGTAACTTCTTTTTTAAGATTACCTTGATCATCATACTCATTATACCAACTACGTTTATCCCAACGATAAGTTACAGGTCGTAATAATTTAATCCAATCTAATCCATGATCAAAATCATTTACATCAGTTTTATCTCTTGCATCAGAAGAACTAATTGAAGTATCAGCACAATATATGTTACTAATATTATTATCACCAAGACAAATTATACCATTATTAGAAGTTAAAGTACCAGATGGTGAATTACTTTGACCAGCATCTCTTCCCAAACAAAGATTATTATATCCACTACTAATACTTAAACCTGCACTATGTCCTATAAGAGTATTATGATATCCACCATCAACATAATATCCAGCCCATTTACCCACTATGGTATTATGATATCCAGAAGTAACTGTATGTCCTGCAGACTTACCTACAAAAATATTATCATATCCAGTAATATTATTAACTCCTGCTCCCTGTCCTAAAGCAGTATTATTTTCACCTTCGTTATTACTTTGATTACCAAGAGTATTACGTAATGCATCGTAACCAACAGCCGTATTCCGTGAACCACTTACATTAGCCAACAACGAATAAGGACCTATCGCAACATTATTACTACCATCCTCTCCATAATATGATGCATAGTTTCCAATAGCAAGATTATAACTTCCAGAAGTATTTTTCTCCATCGCATAAGTACCAACAGCCGTATTCCATACGCCAGTGGTATTACTATTCAATGAATAATATCCAAGAGCAGTTAGTTCACTTACATCAGTATTGGCTTGTAAAGCAGCATATCCAAGAGCAACGTTTTTTGTTCCCGTCGTGTTATTATACAATGCATTATATCCAATAGCAGAATTATAACCTCCAGATGTATTGTATACTAAAGCATTAACACCAAAAGCAATATTGTTAACTCCATCTATATTAGCCTCCATTGACCATCCACCAACAGATGTATTAAAACTACCAGTTGTATTGTTTACTAGCGAACGATATCCATATGCAGAATTACCATCTACAGTAGTAGTATTATTTCCTGAACTATATCCCATAAAGGTATTGTTCTTACCTGTAGTAAGAAATCCTCCAGCATAAGCACCCACTGCAGTATTAGCAATTGAACCATCAGATGTATTTGCTAAAGAAGATCTTCCTACAGAAGTATTAAACGATCCACCATCAGCACCTGTTGCTCCTTGTGCAACATATCCAACAGCAGTATTACTATCAGTATCACCATGATGATCTGTACCTGATTGTTGTCCCACATACACATGATTATTACCAGTGGTGTTTGCATATCCTGCTCGTTGTCCTACAAAGGTGTTGTAATATCCACTTGTATTTGCATACCCTGCATTATTTCCTACAAATACATTTCTATCACCTGATCCTAATTTAGTAGAATCTACACCATAACCACTATAAGCACCTATAAATAAATTATAGTTACCAGTAGTGTTTCCATAACCTGCACCATATCCAAAAGCATCATTTTCCTTACCACCAATTTGATTATAAAGACTAGCATATCCCAAGGAAGTATTATGTGAGGATGTAGATAATCCTAAAGAATAAGCACCTATTCCAGTAGAAAAACTAGTCTCAGTATTTCCATATCCAGCATTTTTTCCAACAAATGTATTGTATTCTCCTGTTTTATTTGAATATCCTGCTTGATAACCAACCGCAGTATTATGACTAGCTGAACCTTCAGCACCATTATTATATAAAGCAGCATATCCAACACCAACGTTATCAGATCCTGAAGTATTTAAACCAACTGCATAATATCCTATTCCAGTATTATGCTCACCTATAGTATTTGCATATCCACAAAAAGCTCCAGTAAAAACGTTCGACAACGGATCACCAAGTGCTTTACCACTAATAACATAGATCCTTCCACCCATGTTAGAGTGTTGTGTACATTGATACCATAACATATCAGGAGCATTATATGGAACATCAAATATAATATCATTCAATTCTCCAGTTGCACTAGCACCATTATTAGTTACACCATTATTATACGGTTCTCCTATACTACCATTATTAGCATTCCCATTAGGAGTCGATTGAATCTGAAATGGATGTCCTGATGATCTATTTTTAAAAATATATTTATGCCCTCTCATCAAATATAAAGAAGGATCATTAGTAGATGTTTCTGTAAATCCAATTCCAGTAAAAGTATAATGAGAAGATCCATCATTACCTATTATCCAAGAACCAGTTGCTCCCTTAAATTCATTAGCAGTACAAGTTCCACCTATTGATACATCAGTACTAATAGCAACATTAACAGCATTTAAATTTATATCAGTGAGACTTTCTAATGTAGGAGTTCCTGCATCACCAATTAAATTAAGTTCTTTTACACCAAAACTTTTATCTGCCATTTGCTTTTTTTAGGTATTTATTATTTTAAAGTGATAGTTATACCTTTAAGAGTATAACCAGTACCTCTTAATTTAAAAGGTATCAATTTTTTCAATGATTTTGAAGTATCAAGAATATTTACATCCAAATAATCTGCGACTTCTGTATATGCACCATCCTTATAAATGGTGATTCTAACTATTTCATTACCTTCTGTTATAGAATCTTCTCTAACTGTATGAGAAAAACTAAAACTACTATTCTGAAAATCTCCAGCATTAGAAGATACTCCTTGCAAATTTCCAGACGATAAATCATCAGCAGAGATTCCTGTCAATTTCCACCAATAAGGTTGACCAGCATTTACACCAGTAATATCAACTAAAGTTGTAAATGATACTCCCTCACTTACAGTTGTTGGAGATATTGACATAGCATATGTCTCAGTAACAGCAGTTGATGTATCAACTATAGTTACATTTTTAGTAGCCACTTGCTGTAATCTATCTGGATCAGAATAAAATGTAATTGTAAGAGTTTCTGTACCCTCAGTGGTAAGATCATTTGAAAGAGTAATAGGAAAACTTGCTTGATTATTTGAAATTGATAAAGAACTTTCTAAAGCACCAGAAGATAAATCAGAACCAGTAATACCTGTTAGTCTATAATATACTCTTCCAGTATCAATAACATTAGTAGTATTAATAGTAATAACTAAAGTTTGTCCCTCATCTATATTATTAGCAGAAGTAGCAATAGAATAAGTAGGAATTGAATTCCAAATAAGAACAGAATCTCCACCCTGTAAACTTAAACAATCATCCCAAAGTGAACTATTTGCAGTAGTAGGTTCTTGTCCATGATAAAAATCAGCTGTAGGCATTGTTGCACAACTAGTCTTTAACCAATTTTTTACATCCTTCCATGTCCATGTTCTATTTGCTTGTAATATACATCCAATCATTCCAGCAGATGTAGGACATGCAGAACTTGTTCCACCAAAACCATCATCATATGGAGTAGGTGACATTCCAGTATAAGAATCTTGTCTAATAAAAGAACTACTATTTTGTTTACCATAAGCAGCTAAACTTCCATCACCAGGTGCATAACAATCTATTGAATTTCCCATACAACTATAATGAACTTTACGCTCTAAATTATTAGATGATAAACCATCAGTAGAAGTTCCATATTGATCATCAAGAGCACCAATTGAAATTACAGGGTATTGTATATCTCCATTAGTATCAGTATACTTTCCTATTTGATTTGGAAAACCTCTTCTACTAGTAGTTCTTTGGAAAGTAAATCCACTATAAACATAAGTTGAGTTAGCTAAAGCAGTACCAGACTGACTACTACTGGAGAAATAATTATCATAATCTGGATGATCAGCCTCTACTATTTTTTGATTTGAATTTCCAGAAGCAGCAACATAAATTACACCAGAATCAATTAATTCTTTACCTGCTGTTGTTATACTATTATCCTGCATTTCACTTGTACACCTATAAGCATCACCATATCTTCCTATCTTAGCCATAAAAGCTGGTTTGGTACTATAATAGACTCCACCAGAACCAGTAGTTCCTACCCTAAAATAATAATATCCAGATGAAGCAAATGATGAACGAAAACCCCAACTATTACTTGATACTGTTGGATTCTTATTACCGTAAGTTGAATTTGTTGGTTTATTTACATGAAATATCTTCTGCATATCTAAATGATCTTCCCATCCAACATCATATGATCCCATATTATCAATATAAAACTTATTTGCATTAAATGCCCAACCCAATGACTTACCAAAAGTTTGGCTCATGCATTCTGTTCCATGAACATTGTAACTACTATCAGTAGGATAAGCACTATTACTTCCATTATTTCTAGCTCTTGTATAATATGGTGTAAGGTAACTAAGAGTACCCCATGTTGAAGCACTTGAAGATCTCTGAGATGAATTAGTCCACCATGCTCTTGCGACACTTTCAACAGGAACTGTAGTACCATCCCAACGAGTCATTAATCTATTAGTAGGATCTGCTTCAAACCAATCTGGATCAAGATAATATGGTGCATCTAAAACCATATCCAAAACTTCACATGTTCCAGTAGTTGAAGATGCAGCAAAACCACTCTTCAATACATTCCCACCAGTATATCCAGTAGGATGCTGAACACCAGTATTATCATTAAATTCAGGATGACCAAGCCATGCAGTAGTATCACAAACAATTATATCAACATCTGTTCCATCATAAGTAAAATCTATTTGATCCGTTAACATAGTTGTTTCAAATGAAGAACCCCAAGGATCTGCTTTTGCTTCAAGTCTTTTTACTTGATAACCTGCTCTGTTAATATCATCTGTATTAGTACCGTTTAAATAAACTCCACTTGCATGATTTCGATAATGTCTCTCTGCATTAGACCACCTAACAGTTTGTAGCATTTCTATAGGATCTTCTTTATATGTCCCACCATATGCATCTGCGTCTATATTAATATATGCTATTTCAGGATGTTTACCAAGTTCTTCTGCTTCACTATCTGTCAATAAATAAATTCCTCTTGTGGGACTTTGATCTTTACTATCAGAACATTCAATACACTCAGTAGGAATATATTCCTCTATTGCTTCATTACATAAAGACTGATGAATATGTTTCCATTCTTTTTCAGTATGACATCCTATACAATATCTCTTTTTAACATCACCTTCTGGAACTTTGGGTAATGTTTTTTTTAACTCTTCAAATCCTTCAGTTTTAGGTATTGTATTTGTAACAGTCATTTATATCATCGTTCCTCTATTAAATCTATACGTAGTTAACCCAGCTATTCCAGAGTCTGGAGTTATTTGTACTTTACAAACACCAGCATCTACAGTTGCTCCAATAGCAGCTATAATCTGAGGTTCATATATCACACCATATTCTGCGGAATATGCCATGTCACTATCATTATGTGTAACAAGAAGTTTTTGAGTTTGTACAATTCCTAGAACTTCTAAATGAAAAGTATATTCTGCACTCTTAAAATCTTCTACATCAAATGAATCTACAGTAAACGTATTAACACCAACACCAGAAGTAAAGGTTCCTTTTACAGCTTCTATACCATATACACTACCAATTTGTAATGGAGTTACTGGATTTGTAGTGTTTATTCCAATATTTTTCTCAGTATGAATACCAGTATTACTAACTGCCCAGGTTCCTGCTGCTCCTACCCCACCACTAACATCAACTTCTGCAATAGAATTGTTAATTGTTGCAGCTACAGCAGCACCGACAAAATTAATTGTAGTTGCTGATCCAACAACCCCACCCTCATCTTGAATCTTAATACTAAGAGCTTGTCCTCCTGTTGCTGCAACTTTCCAAGTTACACCATCCCATCTCCAAGTTATACCAGCAGCAAGATGGGTATCATTAATAGCAGGATTTATTGGAAAATTTATTGCCATTATCCAGCCTCTGGAATAATTAAAAGATTATGAATCAAAACATTACTTGACGATATCGATTTACCATCAGGTAATGCAAACTCCATAGGTACACCATATCGTGTATTATATCCACCCGTGTTCGTCTGACCTTCACCGTATGTTCCTTGATCATTATGGAATCCAAGATATTTACCTATTATACTATACTGTGGTAAAGATATAGAACCCATATCACCAATAGTAATAGATCCTTGTGATGTATCAACTTTTATATAATACAAAATAACCCTCACATTTTGCCCAGTATTATTAGTGTAACTAACGTTACCTGTTCCTTGCAATACTTCTGATGCCATCGTACCTTAGTTTACTATGTTTATTATTTATGGAGGAGAACTAAATCCTTTTGTAACAAATGGACTTTGGAATCCAATTGTTGCATCCGCATTTATCTTTTCCCAATCATTAGCAGTATAATCACTATTAGAACTACCATTTACAAATTCTGGAGGATATAAATCTGTTATCTCATCCTTAGTATTATCTAAAGAAATAAGATAGGATAATAGATCTTGTAATGTTAATTGACTAGATTGTGTCTTAGCAGGACTATATCCAAATGTAGTATTAGCATGAGAAATTGCTCCAGAAACATCACCACTAAGATCAGTAATAGACTTTGGAACAATACTGGTTTTTCTCTTTTTAATTTTCATATCACCAGCACTGGTATCCATCCTATTCAGATCACCAAGCCAAAGTGAATTATCAGATAAGAATAAATGTCTTAACTTTCTCTCAACAGATCCTAAATCATATACAGAATCAGTATTTGGAAGAACATGACCACTAATCCAAGTTTTACTATTTAAATGTATGTTAGATGCACCTACCTCAAGAACATCTTCAACAATAGTACTACCAGATACTGGAAGAAGAGTACTAATACCAATTGTTGCACCATAACCAGTGTAACTAATTGCACTAGTAGCAATAGAAACTGAACCAGCACCAAATGATCCCACTCCAGTAACTCTAAGATCACCATCAACAACAAGTGCAGTTTGTGCTGCACCAACAGTTCCTGAAACTTTTACTCCACCTGGAACTGTTGCAAGACGTTTTGTTCCTGCATAATATAATTCTACAGATTGAGGAGCCTTTATAAACTTAGCAATAACAGTTCCTGCACTATTATCAAATACTACATCACCAATACCAGAAACTTCATTAGTAAATCTTGTATTACCATCTACAGTATCATGATATATTGAAAAATCACTTGCGGAACCAGAACCAGAACCACCAAATCTTATTTTCTTATCATCAGTTACTGTTAGATCAGCAATGTAATCTGTTAAACCAGAGAATGTTGTAACACCAGCAACATTTACATTATCTAAATTTGTATGACCATCTACATCTAAATCACCATTTAAATCTAATCCTGTTGCAGTAATACCACCAATATTATAAGTCTCTGTTCCTGTACCAACATTTCCATTTGTTTCTACATTAACAAGTTGATGCCACCCACTAGCGTGTGAGAAATAACCTCTACCTGTTTGATTGACATGAGCAAACATACCATCATATGAGCTAGGATCTGGTAATGATGCCTGAGTTGAGTATAAAGATGGTATCTTATTTTCACCTGCAGATGCCTCGATTGTACCAGAAAAGACTGAGTTAGTTGGACTTCCACCACTAGGAGTTACATTCAATGATGTAACAGTTGCAGAACCATCTATATTAATATTACCAGTTCCAATAATATTATAATTATTAAGTTCTAACTGACCACCAAGTTGTGGAGTAGCATCATTTAATATTTCAACTGCACTTCCACCAGTTGGAGCAGCATCAACCCACTGTGAACTATCAGTATCCTGATAATATACCTTAAGCATACCCTCATCAGACTTCCACCATAACTCACCAGTAGAAGGTACTGTTGGAGCAGCATCACCAAGATATATTTGGGGTCTATTAAGATTAGTTAATCCACCACCATCTCCATAATATGTAACAGAACCGTCTGATCCAATACTCTTACCAGAACCAACTCTTATACCATCTCTTGCAGTAATAACACCAACAGAATCAATATTAGTTACATCCTCATAAGTAAGAGTTCCTCCAATAGAAACATTTCCACTAAAAGATCCATTAACAGCATTTATGTCAGTTGCATTTGATACATTACCAACTAAATTTCCAACAAATGTTGTAGCAGTTACAATACCAGTGGATGAATAAAATCCATTGGCTTGAACCATATTACAATAAATTGTAGGTGTTCCAGTTAAACCAAAAGCATTTGATGCTGTTTGAGCATTTCCATTCAAACTACCAACAAAAGTATTGGCATTAATAACAGAAGCAGTTAAAGCACTTGAAGCTGGATTATATCTAAGGTCATTATCAGTTTCAGGAATACGAGAACCAGTTACACCATCAACAAAAAGTGGGTAACAAGTTTCATCATTAAAATTATTTGCTTGTACATCTAATGCAAGATTAGTTAATCCAGCACCTGAACCATAAAAAGTTGTAGCACTAATAATACCAGTTGTATCAATTGTACTATCAGATTTAAGTCCTACAGCTACAGTAGCAATACCAGCAATACGTGCATAATGATCTCCAATCTCAACTGTTGTAGTACCATTTGACCATGTTGCAGTTACACCAGTTCCAACAAAATTAACTGTTCCTGCAATACCAATATTATTACCTTCTTCTTCAAAATTTATTCTGACATCAGTAGAAGCAACCCCTGTTAATCCAGAACCATCTCCAAAATATCTTGTAGCACTAATAATACCTGTATTGTGATAAACTGTAACTCCAGTACCAACTTTTAAATTGCCACCTAATGTACATGCAGCACCAACAATATTTCTTACAGTTATATCAGGTGTTCCTGCTAATCCACGAGAAGTACCTGTTATATCTCCAACAACATTTCCAGTTACATTACCAGTTAAATTTCCATAAAAATTTGTAGCAGTTACAACACCAGCAACACTTATATTTGTAAATGTAGAAGTTCCTGAAGTATTAAGTCCAATTACATTACCACCACCACTTCCTCCACCACCCTGTGCAATAGAGTTGAAAGAAACTATCTCAACTTGATCACCAGCAAAACATGGAGAAACTAAATTTACCTGTGTTCCACCAGCAGAAGCATATTCATCATCATTTAATTTTATACCATTTACATAAACATCAAGAAAATCTGCATTATGATTAAAGAAAAATGCATTTTGTCCAGCAATTGCTGTTATACTTGTACGTGTTCTAACAGCAGGGAACTCTTGCCAAACAGCTCCAGTACCAGTTGACTTTAAATATTGCCCAAGACCACCGAAAGATCCCCCAACACCAATAGCACCACTGATATTAGTATTTCCAATAACATCAAGGACAAGCTTATTATCGGTAAATGAACTTATACCAATATGTAAATGAGATAACCTTCCGCTTCTAAACTTTGCCATTACTTGATATTAATTAAGGGTTTCTAATATACTTGCAATAAATTTCATTTTCCCATCATCACTTGCAGCAATACTAAGGGAATCTCCTTGTTCAAGAACCAATTTTCCTGAAGTAAGAGCCATAGTATCATGACCTGGTATTGCCATACTTTTCACAACTTCAGTAGTAACAGCAGTACCTGTCCTTGTTCTTACATGATCTAATGAAATAGTGTGTGAAATAGAATCTACATTAGTTGCTTGTGCTAATAAGATAACTCCACTGTATCCAACAGGAGCAGTATAGATTCCAACTGGTTCTGAATGAACAACTTTAGTTATTGTTTTAAATACATTTAATGGTAAAGCCATCTTATAAATCTCCTCCTAATGCTAGAATTAATGGCGTGACGTTAGCGAATAAACTCTTGGAATAAAAATTACCAGAAATTGTTCCACTAATCTGATCTATTTGAACACCTTCACCTATTCTGAAGTTACCGCCTTGATCAGTGCTTGTGTAAATAACCAACCCACCTTGTCGATTATCAACTTCATTCTCTTGTATAGCAACACCTCCACGAGAAGGAAGAGAAGTAATAGGATCAACTCCACTACCAATATATTGGAATGAATGACTTGATGCTAATATTCTACTCTGCCTATAAAATGGAACAGTTGTTCCAGCACCAACACTATATGGAACATTTTCATTAACAGTAACTGTACAAATACCAGATGATATTGGAGTTGAAGACTTAACTGAATAATAAGTTGGAATTAATTCTATAGTAGCTGTTGCAGTATTTATTCCAACATCTGGTGCTGAAATTGTTATCTCTGGAAGAGAAGTATATCCTCTACCATTAGAAATAATCTCAATTTCATCAATCTTATTTCCAATAATAGTTGCTGTTGCTGTTGCAGATACACCAAAAGTATTATGAGTAGTTGGAGGATCTATACTAATAGTAGGTGGACTATTATATCCACTTCCTCTATTTGTAATCTTTAATCTTCCAACACTATTATACTCACTACCAAAATATACCACCTTACCATCAAACGGTCTAATCAAATTTATCTTTGCATCACCACCAGAAACATAAGTATGAGAAACAGTTGATATTCCTATGTTTGTAACAAAACTAGTAGCATCTGGAATTTCATCGACTGTAAAAACATATCCAACATTTCCATCAGGATAAGTCTTATTACCATATGTACAACTTAATTGAATACCAGAAAGAGTAATACCCATTCCAACATTAAATCCATGAGCATTAGAAGTAGTTACTGTTGCTACTCCACTTATATTGTCATATTCAAAATCAGAAATATTAACTGAATTTACATTTAAATTAATTTCAAATTTATCTAAATTTTCATCAGTTGCTGTTGCTACAGTTCCCGTATATTGATGATGCCCTTTACCATCAGCAATTAATCCATAATTACCAAAAGAAGAATTAGAGTTTGTTACATCACACTGACCACCAGTATGACAAACTACTCCAGCATCAAGGTTCATTGTGAACATTGAAACTATCTGAGCATATCCTTCATTACTAACAGAAACTCCTATACCATTAGTATTATATTGAGTATAAGAATCTGTTACCATACTCTTAAATGGTCCTACAGATTTACTACCATCAACTTTCATACCAATACTATTAGCAATCTTATTGGTACAAAATCTAATGTATGGTGATTGTGGATTATATTGAATTTTATCTGGATCAAATGCAATAACTGCAACTCCAGGATCTACACTTCCAGAAAATGTAAGTTCACTTATCATGTCTCCAGGAGAAACATGAAAAAGATCCTTATCTGTATTTTCAGGAACTACAGTTACTTCTCTTAAACTATTTCCTACAATACTTACTTGTTTTGATACTTTAATTGGATTATCTTCTACGTAAGTTCCAGGAGCAACTTTAATAACAGCTCCGTCTGATGCGATTCCGACTGCTCCCTTGATTGTAAGTTTTGCGTCTGAGAGCGTGAGTCCTGTGTTTTCGTCGTCTCCATTTTTATTAACATATAAAACATTTGGAACCGAAGCACCACCGATTTTTACAACTTCCGTGCCAATACCAGGACGAGAACGTAGTGTATACAGTTCAGCATCGTAAGTATTAAGAGCTAATTCACCTAATTGTAAGTCTGATACTGCAGGAGCCTTTCCAGGAACAGCAGATCGTTTAATCTTAAACGGAGTCGCCATTTATAATGATTTCGGTATGTACCCTAAAACAAGCAGTATATACTGCTGAGTTATTTATTCAAGTTAAATTATTCCTTCTTGGGCGATACGCAAATAAATCTTTCGGAGAATCTGGTTGCATCCACTTCCTAATCTTATGATACCTTTCTAAAGAGAAAAATTTCTGATTAAAGAACCATTCTTCCCAATCTTTATGACCTTTCTTTTGGTTACATGAATGGCAACAGCAGACAACATTCTTAGTAAAGTCTGGTCCACCTTTTGCTCTTGGAACTATGTGATCTATAGTAAGATGATTATCATCACCACAGTATGCACACTCATAATTCCAATTTTCTTTTATATCTCTCCTCCATAATCGTTTTGCTTCTGATGAACTTGTAGTTTGTAAGTTAAACACATAAGCCTTCGGAGTATGGAAAATAGTCATAAACTATTTGTTAAGTTAAAATTATTTATTGATTAATCTCCTCTTTTTAATTTCTTTATAATTGATCCAATGAAACCAAATAACATTTGTATCAAAGACTGCAACCAATTACCTTCTAATGTATCAAACATATACATGTTTAATCTAAAAGCATAGTTTGCTTCTACGATAATAGCATCTACTTGATGTTGATCTACATCGAGTCCATTAAGAATTGCTCTATACCCATCCTTATATTTCTTGGCATTTTCTATCTTATCAAAATCATAGAAATATAATCCTTCATCCTTGAGACCCATTGCTTTCTCGGCAATACCTTTAAGTATCTGTCCACCTGATAGATCACCCAAGTATCTTGTGTAATGATGTCCAACTAATAGAGTAGGATCTTCAATAGAACAACATTTGATTCTACTTACATAATTAGCACAAGCCTCAGAAGGCATAATTAAAGATCTCCATATAGGTCCATAATAGAATCTAAGATCTCTTTCAAGTGCATCAACTCTATTAAGTTCTGGGAGATAAAGTTTACCAACTACAGGATGATCCTTATGCTTTTCAACCTCCTCTTCCATAGTTCTATAAACATAATAGAGATCCTTTACCAACTTCTTATAACTTTCTTTACTTACAACACCTCTGAGAAATGATGCAACAAAAGAAGTATTCTCTGCTGCTGAATGGGACTTCTTTGTTCCCTCTTTTATTTGAACTGAAAAATCTGCTACTGTCATTTGATTACCCTTGCCATATCATATCAGGCATTGCCTGTTGTCCTGGTCGCATTACAAATAATAATACACCATAACATAAGAACCATATTATATTAAACAACCACGCTTGTCTCCAAAGATATTTTCTTACTCCCATAGCAAGAAATACATTCCTTACTGCTTTAGGATCTTCTTCATCTCCCGTTGATCTAAGTACCTGTTCTACTACAAATGAAATAATTGTACCTATGACCAATGGCCAAAATACAAAATTAGCAAAAGACATTACTGCTATTAGAAAAGTCATTTAAATACCTTGATCTTTTTGTCGTTGAAAAAACTCTTGCATTGATGATGAAACATCTGGTGGTTCAGGATCTTTATATCCTTTTATCTTCTTCCACTTATTATATAATGCACCCATCATCCATGATTGAGAAAGACTCTTTGGTCCATTTTCTAAAAGATCTAACTCATACTTACTGGAGGTGTATGCTTTATACTCTTCTCTCCAATTGGAGTTATCAGGTTTATTCGACATCCCATCTTCTCCTTTTCCAGTCGGCATACATTTCTCCATAAATCATTCCTTCATCAGCTTTTATGTCTCTACCTTCAAGAAGTTCTATTTGTTGTTTAGACAAATTACCTTTCTGACTTTCAAGATAAAGTTTTTCCCACTGAGGGATTTCTTTTATATATTCACGAGATATTATTTTTTTAGCAATCATTTTCTAAGAAACCCTAATAAACGAAACTGAAATGCTGTAATAACAAATGCTGCTGCAATTAACCCAGTGATCTCTATAGTTGTCATATTATTTATTTTTTAGGATTACTTTCTAAGTATAGCATAGATTTTTTTAAAGTGTCAATATTATATCCAAAATATTTCAATCCATTATTACACTTCTTACAAATACCATTAGTTACTTTTATATCATGAATATTACAAATACAACAAGTACCTAATACATCTTTATCTGAATAATGTTTTTTAATTCTTAACCTTGCACACTCTTTACATTCATAAGAATATGATGATGGTAGATCTGGAGTATCACTTCTTGACAAATAAAAATCAGTTAATAGATTTTTATGTCCACCACAAGTTCTACATTTTCTTTCTTCTAAAAGTAAATTTTCTGATTTTAATTGCCGATCTAAGTCCATCTAGTAACAACTAATTCTACTGAACCATCAACATTTTTGATTTCATTTTCAATAGTAAATCCATCTTTAACAGTATTCTTTTTAACAGTTTGAATAGCATACTGTTGAGTAACCTTATCCATAAACCTTTCTACTGTGATAGGCTGATTCCAAGTTTCTAAGTCTGCTACCAATTCATATTCTCCTGTCATTGGATTCATTCTAAAACCAACATCAGTTCCGATGGCAATATCTGCTTCTACTGTTTCGTGGTTAATACCATGAGCACCAGTTACTTTAAGTTCTTGATCTTCAGTAACATTATACTGGAGTATCACCAGTGCTTCCTGTAACTGTTCCTTGTTCCTGAGTTTCGTTTTTATTGTGCTGAAGTGCGACATTGTTGGAATAAAATTCTGGTTTGAATTGACGAGTTTCTAATTCGCCAAGTTTATTATCTATTTCTCTCGTGAGTTCTACACACTCATGAGATGTGGTTCCTATAACTTCTTCAGTTACATGACCATCTTGCCTAATTGTAAATTTGATTGTTTGTTGTTGCATAAAAAAAGACCCCTATAAAGGGGTCTTATAGTTGATTTATTTAGTAGGTGTCATCTTGTATGCACCGTATGCTGCACCTGATATGGCAGCAACGAGAAATAGAATTTCCATTAACCAACTGAAGGAGCAACAAGTGC
>Ga0111541_10000054_pt1 | contig 32313 bp, 33 predicted proteins | sample Knorr_S7_td_DCM__FD_83039 | JGI IMG/M metagenome (GOLD analysis project Ga0111541, IMG submission 83039) | Marine microbial communities from Southern Atlantic Ocean transect - Knorr_S7_td_DCM_ad_131m_LV_B (version 2) (version 2) | ecosystem: Environmental > Aquatic > Marine > Oceanic | place...
TTAATTTTGTATTTTTTACAAATTTTTTCTAAGCTATAGTAATTGATTGTGCCTAAATCTGTTGCAAAATTTGATTTGGCTTTATCAGCGATACTTTTGCTCATATTAAATCACCTCTTCTATATATATATAATTGAATTATATTATTATTTAACCTGTTCAGCGGGATTAATCGTAAGATGAAAACACAATATATTCAACTATTAAACTTGTTTTATTAGTTTATCTTGAATATGTATAATAAATAAACAAGTTTTTTTGATGTGTTTACATCCAATTAGGTAGCGAATTAATGGTAAATGCCAAATTATTAAAAGATTTAGATGAAGTTCTTGAAACAAAAAATAGAACGATAATTATGGGTGTAGTTAATTTGTCATTAGATTCTTTTTCCAAAGATGGTACTCGGGATTTAGATAAGATAAACAAACAATGCGAATTATTTATAAATAATGGAGCAGAAATTATTGATATTGGCGCACAATCATCTCGCCCATCATCTAATGCAATTTTGGAGTCTGAAATATTTGGTAAAAAGTGGGGTGGTGAACCAAATTATATAGATAGCGAAAAAGAAACTGAAATATTACTCCCGATTTTGAATTCAATATCAAAAAATTTCGACGTTCTTATTAGTGTGGATACATATCGTTCAGATGTAGCATATGAATCTTTTATGAATGGTGCTTCAATAATCAATGATATATGGGGTTTGAAGTATGATCCTAAAATAGCTCAAATTGTTTCTGAATGCAAAGGTAAATTAATTATTATGCATAATCAAGAAGGAAATATTTATAATCACATGATAGATGATATTAAAAACAGCTTGATTATAAGTTCTGAAATTGCGATTAAATCTGGATTAGATAAAAAAAATATTATTTTAGATCCAGGACTGGGATTTGGAAAAGATGTGAATCAGAATCTTTGGTTATTAAAGAACTTAAATGAATTTTTAGAACTAGATTATCCTCTTATGATTGGATCATCAAGAAAGTCATTTATTGGAGCAGTTTTAAATTCTCCAATAAATGACCGCATAGAAGGAACTGCTGCAACAGTTTCCATATCTATAGCAAAAGGCGCTGATATAGTACGGGTGCACGATGTGGTTGAAATATCAAAAACTGTGAAAATGACCGATGCTATTATTCGAGGATCTGGATAAATGGATAATAGTCAAATTTATTTTTCATTGGGATCAAATGTTGGGGATAGAAAATCACACATAGAGCATGCCTTAAATCATTTAGATTCTAAATTGAATATAAATGCAATTTCATCTATATACGAAACTTCACCACAAGGTTACGAGGAACAATCAAATTTTTACAACTTAGTTTGTAGTACCAATAATATGATTAATATGTATGAATTATTAGAGATTTGTAAGGATATAGAAATTCATTGTGGTAGAACTCCCAATTTTATAAATGGACCAAGAATACTCGACATAGATATCATTTCTTATGGAAATCAATTATTGGAGAACAAAGATCTCATAATCCCTCATCCAAGAATGCATTTACGATTATTTGTTTTGATACCCCTCGCTGAGATAAACCCAAATTGGGTTCATCCAAAATTAAAAATACCAATCAAAAATCTTATTGAGGTAAATACATATCAGGGTGATATTTTAAATATTGGTAGGGCAGAATAGCTTTTTATTACCTTAAATCACTAGGTAATAGATTAGGGATTGAGTCCTCAATAGTATAAATTTCTTTACACTTTTGGTTTTCACAGTGTAATTTACCCGATATGACATCATTATTTTCTTCAGATTCAATTTCTAGAGAAAAATCACTTTTACAAGTAGGGCATACTAGCATGTCAGTGAGATATTTTTTCAATTAAGGCTCCTATATATTTTGTATATTAGCTAGAGTTTCGGACAGATAAATAATAGCTATTCCTAGTATTACTAATAGTCTATCACGAGAAAAAAATTCTTTTAACATCTGGTTTTTAGTGATAGTTTCTTCTGAAAAATAACTTTTGGTACTTTTTTTAAACCATATTAAAAATGTCACCCATGCAACTAAAGCAAGTTTAAATCCTAGTAATGATCCATATATTACTGTTGCACTATTTGAAGTTAGTTTGTTTACAGTTAATATCACACCACTTAGAAGTAATATCCATATACATAAATCAACGATTTGTTTGAAATTTGTACCTAGAATGCCTTTTATGAATTTGTTTTCATGTGTAATCGATTGATTAACTACTAGCAAAAAGAATAAACTGCCGCCTACCCATATTGTAGAAGCTGTTATGTGAATTAATTTTATTAATAAAAAGAAAATTCCAAATCCTGTAATGTTATCCATTATTTCTCAATTTCCTTTGAAATCCATTCTTCCAAAGTTTCTTCATCAATATATCCAATTTTTTTTTCTTGAATTATACCTTTTTTATCAATAAATATTGTGACAGGTAATCCTGTAATTTTATAAAGGTCATTGATTTCACCGTTTTGATCAGGTCCTGTCTCAAAAGATATATTGAGTCTATTTAGAAAACTAATTGCATCCTCAGAAAGATCAAAAGAATTTATTCCGAAGATGATCAAGTCGTCTTTATTATATTTTTCTCTCATTTTTTGTATATGAGGAAACTCTACTTCACATGGAACACACCAAGATGCCCAAAAATTCAACAATATTGGAGTACCAATATGGTCGTTTAACTGAAAATATTCTTCCATACTTGGATAAATTTTTGCCTGAAAATCCGGCGCTCTTTTTGTACGTTCTTGCATAATATATACAAGGGAAATTACTGTAACAATAACCAACAATAAAAGGATTATTTTAGATTTATAATTAGATATTTTAGGAAGAGTATTTTCTTCGTTCATTAATTATCAAATCTTACTTTCATTTTTTCATTAAGAAGAGATTCAACAATCTTACCGTTAATAATATGCTCTTGAACAATTTGTTCAACATTTTGATCACTAGCAATATACCAGGTTCCTTCGTTGTTTTTCCCATAAACAATTATGCTGGCTTGTTCCATTTCGCAGAGACCATGTTGACTTGTACAGCCAACACTGGATACATATACATCCGAACTCAAATTATTAGCAGCTAATATTTCAGCAAATTTTTGCTTAACGCTACCCCCGCCCTTATTCCCACATCTTCTACCGTCATCTCTTACGACGTCACAAACTAACACGTGTTGTTTAAATTCTGGCATAATTTACCTCCAATATTTATTAAATTTTATTCGTTATCATCTTCATTTGCTAGAATTAGTTTATCAAGTGTATCCATCAATTCATTTTTTTTCTTATTGTCGAGGTTTATTGAATTCATATACACATCTAAAGCTTCCCTGTACGAAAGCCCTCTACTTGCTTCAGCTGTTATTCTTGATCGACTTGCACGTTGGATATTTTTTGTTATTGAGGTGATGTAATGAGCATTTTGTAAGTTTTCTCTAATTGTTGACTCTTCAATTAGTGAAGAAAGGTTTTCAGAAACATTTATTCTAACCCTTACTACAGCTTCATCAACTGTTTTATTTTGTAGATATTCTGTGATTTGCTTATTTGGATCAGATTCGTCTGTGACATCAATATCAATTGTTATAAACTCTCTTGCTGCTACTGGTTTAAAATTAAAATCAGTCATTCTTGACCCTGGTTCCTTAGTTATATCTAGCTCGATTTCACAGAAACCTTTATCTTCTTTTTCTTCTGAGAAGTCTACTCTTTGGAGGCTACCTGCATATACTACATGTGGGTTTCTTGCTAGAATTTGATGTTTGTGAATATGGCCTAGTGCAATATAATCAAGTAAAGGGTTTGCTAACGTGGAAGTTAAAATAGTGTGATCACGACCCAACATCATACTCCGTTCTGTTCCGACAGTTGCTCCTGCAACTGTTACATGGCCAACTAGAATAGCTGGAATCGATGGATCAAGTTTTTCAATTTCCCACATCAAACTTCTAGTTATCCTTTCTTCGAGTAGTTCTGTGATTTTGTCTATAGATAAACTTTGCGTATCTTTGCGGGTAAGAAATTGACTTCGTTTAATCCAGGGGAGGCCAATTACTTGGATTGGGCCTGATTTAGTTTTAATGATGGTTGTATCTAAGCGATCTGAAACATGAACCATATCTTGATTAAATATAGGGAACACTTCTAATGCATTTGCTTTTCCTTGAATTGCAGGTAAGTCATGGTTACCAGCAACCAGATATGTGGGTATATTATGTTTAGCTAGTTTTATGATTCTATTAGTAAATTCCTTTTGGTGTGTTTGTGAAGGGTCTCTTATTTTATATGCATCGCCAGCAAAAACAACAAGGTCAACATTTTGATTGATTGCATAATCAATCATCTCATCATATGTCTGTAAAAAGTCTAATAATCTTGTGGAAACTCCAGTTTGTGGGTCAGGAAAACCATGATTTTCAACTCCAATATGTAGATCTGCAAAATGTAATATTTTCATGGTTAAAGTAATGTATTTTGTATATGATCTTGTAATTTTTCAATGGGAACTCTAATTTGTTCCATAGTATCTCGATCTCTAATAGTAACTTGGTTGTCCTTTTCAATTGTATCGAAATCAACAGTTATACATAACGGGGTACCAATTTCATCTTGTCTTCGATATCGCCTACCTATACTTTGAGCATCATCATATTCACAACTGTAGCTTTGATTGAGTAAAGTGAATATTTCTTTTGCTTTTGGTACTAATTTTTCATTTTTAGATAGGGGAAGTATAGCAATCTGAATTGGTGCAATTTGTGGTGCTAACTTTAAAACTGTACGTTTTTCTTTCCCATCATTAATTTCTTCTTCCCTATAGGCATCAATTAAAAGAGTAAGAAATATTCTATCCACACCGACTGCAGGCTCAATAACATATGGAGTAAAATGTTCATTGTTTTCTTGGTCAAAATAGTCTAGTCTTACCCCGCTATGAGTTGTATGGGCTTTTAAATCAAAATCGGTTCTATTTGCTATACCTTGTAATTCGCCCCATCCCCATGGAAATAAGTATTCTATATCAGAGGTTGCTTTTGAATAATGAGATAATTCATCTTGTTCATGTGCTCTTACTTGAATTTTATCTCTAGATATTCCTAATTTATCGTACCATTCTAAACTGTAATTTATCCATTTATCATGCCATTCTTCATCGGTTCCAGGTTTTACAAAAAATTCCATTTCCATTTGTTCAAATTCCCTAGTTCTAAAAAGAAAATTACCAACGGTTATTTCATTTCGAAAAGATTTTCCAATCTGACCAATACCAAACGGTATTTTTTTCCTGGTAGTAGTTTGTACATTTTGGAAATTAACAAAAATACCTTGAGCTGTTTCTGGACGTAAATATGTTTGAGCAGCAACATCTTCTACTGGCCCCAAAAAGGTTTTAAACATTAAATTAAATTGTCTTGGAGCAGATAATGGTTGATCTTTACATGTTGGGTTTGGACAAATATTTTGATTCTCTAGATGGTCTAGCCGAAATCTTTGGTTACAAGTATTACATTCCACAAGTGGGTCTGAAAAACCTTGTACGTGCCCTGAGGCTTCCCAAACAGAAGGAGCCATCAGTATTGCTGAGTCTATCCCAACAACATCTTCTCTTTGGCTAATGTAGTGATTCCACCAACTTTCGCGAATATTTCTTTTTAATTCTATGCCTAAGGGTCCATAATCATATGTCGAGGCTAGGCCACCATAGATTTCACTGGATTGAAAAACAAATCCCCTTCTTTTAGCAAGTGAAACTATAGTATCCATTTCAGTCATTATTCGCGTTTCCTTTCATAATTTATGATAATGTCTGCAAAGTCTTATTTACATCTTAAAGATAGTATTGTTATTCTTTTAGTAATATCGTCTATATATGTTAACATGACGAGCAAAAAAGCGGGGAGCTTTGTTATGACTGAAAATTATTATAAACCTGAAATGTTGGCTGATACGGATTGGTTATTAGAAAATTTAGATAAACCTAACATTAGAATAGTAGATTGTGATCCTCCTGATTCCTTTTTTAGAGCCCACATACCAAATGCTGTTAATGTTGGCAGTAATACTTTTGTTAAAAGTGCGAGTTCTTCTCTTCATGTTATGAATGCAGAAGAAATAGAAGAATTTATGAGTAATTTAGGTATTGATAGTGATACTACAGTTATTTGTTATGACGGTAGAAATTCTTTAACTGCTACCAGATTTTGGTGGGTACTCAATTATTATGGGCATACAAATTCCAAAGTGTTAAATGGTGGTTGGGTTAAATGGATTAGTGAAAACAAACCAGTTTCAATATCTCCAAATAAAGTGGATAAAACTAAATTTGTTGCTAAGAAAGATGATTCCTTAATTGCAGATCATAACCGAGTTTTAGCTGCAATTAATAGCGATACTGATGTGATTTGGGATGCGCGTACTATTGAAGAATACAACGGACAAAATTCCAGAGGTAATAAAAATACTGGCCACGTACCCTCTTGTGTATATACCGAATGGTTAGATTTAATTGATTCAAGTAATATGTCTTGTTTTAAATCTCCTTCTGAGTTAGATAAAATATTTGAATCAATTGGAGTTACTAGAGAAAAACAAGTATTCACTTACTGACAGGGAGGTATACGTGCGGCGCACGTACTGTTTACATTAAAGCTAATGGGATTTGAAAAAGTTTCAAACTACGATGGCTCTATGGGCGAATGGGCTAATATGGATGGAATGCCGTTAGAATAAATTTTGAGGTTTAAGTGTTTTCTAATACAAATGGTATAGAAATTAAAAGAATTGTTGTTCCTCCTTTTCCTGAAAATGTTTATATACTTTCTTCAGATACAACTGATGAATGTATAGTAGTTGATCCTGGAGCGGAAGCAGATCGTATAGCGTTTGAAGTTAATAATTTAGGAAAAAAAATCCGTTATATTCTTAACACACACGGTCATGGAGATCATACAGCTGCAGTTGCAAAATTAGTGGATATTACAAAGGCAGAATTTGCTTTACATGAAGCGGATTTAGGAATTCTTAATAATGGGAGTGAATGGCTGGAACAAGTTATTCCAAATTATTTACCAGCTCCAGATCCCAACTTTTATTTAATTCAAGATCAACTGATCCGTTTGGGAAAACTCACGATCAAAATTATTCATACACCTGGTCATACTCCTGGAGGCGTTTGTTTTTTAGTTGAAGATGTGATCTTCAGTGGAGATACTCTATTTAACGAAAGTATAGGTCGTTATGATTTGCCTGGAGGAGATGGCGTCCAATTGCTAGAGAGTATACGAACAAAATTAATGGTGTTGCCAGAAAATATGATTGTTCTTCCAGGTCATGGAGGCGAAACAACTATTTCTCATGAAAAACAGTACAATCCCTTTTTACAAAATTAAAAAGAGCTTTTCAATTTTTGAAAAGCTCTTTTGTTTTAGATTTAAATATTTCTTAAATAAAAAGTACACCAAATACTAGTGATACCATAGCCATTAGTTTAATAAGAATGTTGAGGGAAGGGCCACTTGTATCTTTAAATGGATCTCCAACGGTATCTCCGACCACTGCAGCTTCGTGAGCTTCAGATCCTTTTCCTCCGTGGTTACCAAGTTCTACATATTTTTTTGCGTTATCCCAAGCTCCACCAGCATTAGCCATAGTAACAGCTAGTAAGAAACCTGATGCTATAGAACCTAAAAGCATACCTCCTAATACATCTGCCCCCATCAATGATCCAACAAGAATAGGCGCTATTACAGCTAATAGTCCTGGTAAAACCATCTCTCTTAATGATCCACTAGTACTAATATCGACAGCTTTAGCGTAGTCAGGTTTACCAGTACCTTCCATAATCCCTGGAATTTCTCTAAATTGTCGTCTTACTTCTTGAATCATACTATTAGCAGCTCTTCCAACAGCTTGCATTGTCATAGAAGAGAATACGTATGGTAGAACAGATCCAATTAATAGACCAATTAATACCTTTGGATCTAATAAGTCTAAAGCTTCTAGTCCTACTAATTGTGCATAAGCTACCATAAGAGCAAGAGAAGTTAATACAGCTGAGCCAATTGCAAATCCTTTTCCTGTAGCTGCTGTTGTATTTCCTAGTGCATCGAGTGCATCAGTTCTCTCTCTTGTTTCTTCTGGAAGATGAGCTTGCTCAGCAATACCTCCAGCATTATCAGCAACGGGTCCATAAGCATCTGTAGCTAATGTTATACCTAATGTAGAAAGCATGCCAACTGCAGCAAGTGCGATACCATATATATCAGCTAATACATAAGAAATATAAATACCTACACAAATTGAAATAGTTGGAATTGCAGTACTTATCATACCTAAACCCATTCCTCCAATAATTACAGTAGCAGGACCAGTAACAGCTTGCTCAGATAATTTTTTCGTAGGGCTATATTCATAAGCTGTGTAATATTCTGTTGCAGTTCCAATTACTTGCCCAACAATGATACCTACAATTACAACCCAAACAAAATTCCATTTTGATTGATCAGTAGCTAGTTCAAAATCTAAATAACTAACTGCTGCAACTGTACCAAGAATTACTAATCCACCAGCAGCGAATATACCAGTTCTAAGTGCCCACAATAGTTTGTTCATAGAGGCATTCTCTCCAGTTCTAACGAGAAAAGTACCAATTATTGATGAAATAATTCCAATACTAGCTATAAGTAATGGCAATAAAAACCGTGCTCCATCATATTCAGCTGCTTGTGTAGCAAATACGGTCGATGTAGTAGCTAAAGCTATAGCAGCTATTATCGATCCAACATAGGATTCAAATAAATCAGCTCCCATACCAGCAACATCTCCGACATTATCACCAACGTTATCTGCTATAACAGCAGGGTTTCGTGGGTCGTCTTCAGGAATTCCTTGTTCAACTTTACCAACAAGGTCAGCACCTACGTCAGCAGCTTTGGTGTAGATACCACCACCGACTCTTGCAAAAAGTGCAATTGTAGATGCACCAAAACCAAAACCTGAAATAATTTGAGCATCCTGAAAAACTAAATAGAGTATTGTAACACCAGTAATACCTATTCCTACAACGGTCATTCCCATAACTGAACCGCTATTAAAAGCTACTCTCAATCCTGGGTTTAATCCTTTTGTAGCAGCGGTTGCAGTCCTCATATTAGACTTAACTGCTATTACCATTCCTATAAATCCTGCTAATGCTGAACCAATAGCTCCAAAAATATAGGATATTGCTGTTGAAGGTAATCCAGATTCACTTCCTTCAATTTTGTTTAGTACATCATAATCAATAAAAATAGTCAGTACCCCGGTTATTATAACCACAAAAATTGCGAGAAGTTTATATTCTCTATTTAAAAAGGCCATTGCTCCTTCATGTATTGCTGCTCCAATTTCTTGGACTCTCTCATTTCCTGCATCCTCAGAATTAACTTTGAATGCAAGGTAAGCAGCAAACAATAATGCTAAAGCGCCTGCCCCTAATACTAATAATGGTAATAAGCTCATAAAAAATGCTCCTTAGTTCGTAAATATCATATTTTCATAACTAGATGAAATTTTTATACCGGAACGAAATTTACCATTCACACTGAACTAAGTCAATAGAACATAGTTAAAAAATCAAAATAAATTATCTTTTATTCCATGTAATGAATTGTAATCTTAATAAATCTTGAGCAGAGGTGTTTTATTTCTGGTACACTGATTAGGTTGAACAAAAGAATTGAGCTCAATTTATGCAATGGTTAAAAAGAAAAATTCTCAAACATTTCGGAAATACCTTATTAACAGGAAGCTTGTTAGCTATACCATTTGCTCTAACCTACGTCATAGTTGACTTTTTATTTCAGTTTGTCGATGGCATTTTAAATCCAGCTATTAATTTACTCTATGAACGTTATGATTTAGTAGATAAACTCCCATTTGCTATATTTCCTGGAATTGGAGTAATTTCCGCACTTTTAATTATTTATATTGTTGGATTTTCTTTCTATACCGCTGCAGGGAGAAGTGCAGTACGTCTTATCCAAAAAACCATGTTAAATATTCCTGTTATTGGACCAATTTATCTAGCTTCAAGAAAACTGGTAGAATCTTTTTCAGGAAGTAAGGAAACTGGTTTTAAACGGGTTGTTTTAATTCAATTTCCTCGTGAAGGTTTTTGGTCTGTTGGTTTTTTAACTGGTATTACCCAACCTTCTGACTTTGAAAGAAAAGCAGTTGTTTATGTGCCGACAGCACCACTTCCTAACTCTGGATTTGTTGTTTTGGTAAATTTGGATGAGGTTTACGATACAGATTTAAAAGTAGCAGAAGCAGGTCAATTTGTACTTTCGGGTGGAATTATATCGCCAGATCATATTACTACTGCACGATTAGATCCTAATAAAGTTTATGAAGACCAAGCACAATAATTTGATGGTTTATACATTTTAATTATGTGCGTACCAACCAAGAGTTTGATTGTCTAAAGAATATTCCGTGACTTTTTCCTGTTTAGTGCCATCATCATTCATTATATATGCAGCGAAGATGCCAGTTTCATTATCACCTTCTTTGCTAGAGATAAACGTTATACGACTTCCGTCAGGAGACCAGACAGGATTTCTATCAGACTTATTTGAATTGATAGTTAATCTTTTAATCTCAAGACTTTCAATGTTGATTACATATATTTCATCATTATTTTCAGTATTATTAGCAGAAGTAAAAGCTATTTCTTTACCGTTGGGAGACCATGAATATGTTGTCCCAGGACTTACATTTTTATAAAGTAATATAGGTTCATTTGATTCACTTTTACTACTAAGATCCATAATATATAAATGATTGGCACTTTCAGAGGGTTTCAGAAAAGCTAATTTTTCACTACTTGGAGACCATTCTGGATTAAAATGTGTTGGATCTTTTGTTCTTTTTAATTCATTTACACCCAATGGGTTTCTTTGAATAATTCCTCCATTGTCTGAATCACTTGATGAAATTGCTATCCATTCAGAATCTCTAGACCAGTCATGATAGTTATAACCTTGTAGTTTTAATATTTCTACCTTAGTACTAATGTCATAAATTCTTATATCATTTGCAACATTGAAAGATATATATTGAGCATTTGGCGACCATTGCAAATTTTTTATTGGTAATTCTTGATTAAATTCTTCATAGATTTCTATTTCATCTAGTTTGTCACGATCAACACTAGCAACAGTACTATTATCTAATATAAACAGTATTTGGTCATAATTCGGCGACCAAGATGGGGAACTATTGGAATATGAAGACACTATTTTTTTTAAATTATTACCATCTGAATCAACGACATATATTTCATTATCTTGGGTGAAGAGAATTTGCTCTTTCGATTCAATAAAGCATGCAGTAAACATAAGACTTAGTATAGAAAAAATCCCTAGGGTAAAAATTATTCTTTGATTCATGATGGGCTTAGTTTGAACGATATTTTGTTTCATAATAATGCATTTATTGTTTTATTGTTGCCTTTTGACCTGAACCAATTACATCTTTAAATTGAGGCATAACCTCTTTGGCAAAAAGTTTCATGGATTTCATAACTTTTTCATTATCCATTCTTCCAATTTTAAATACACAGTTTAAGGATGTAATACCGGTAGTATCGATGAGTTTTTGTATTTTTTTAGTACATGTTTCTGGATCGCCAAAAATTAACCATTCATCGTAAACTGTGTCTAGATCAGGTTCGTTGTCTAAAATAGTCTCTATAGCTTTTCCTTTTTCTACTACTTGTGTGTTTGCTCTTAAAGAAGTTACTAACCTATAGTGCCACATTGCATTATCCAGTTCTTGACGAGCCTCTTCTTCGGTTTCAGCTACAAATATTTGTTTTTGAATTGCAAATTCTTGAGGCCATCCAGCTCCACTCTCTTCTACAGCATTTTGAAAAACTTCCCAGTTTTGTTTTACTGCTCCTGACGGTGCACTTGAGCCTCCAGTAATACATTTATATCCTTTTTGTACTACATTTTTAATACTATCCGGACTTTGTGCTGCTATCCAAAAAGGAGGGTGTGGGTTTTGTATAGTTCTTGGGAAAATTGCAGTTTCAGGAATTTGATAATATTTTCCATCGTATGTTATGGTATCTTCTTGTAAAGCTTTGGATATAATTTCTAGACTTTCATCAAACATTTCTCTATTTTCATTAATATCCACACCTAATCGGTCAAATTCATATTCCTGATAACCTCGTCCGAAACCAATTTCAATTCTTCCATTTGTTAATTGATCTGCCATAGCGATTTCTTCGGCTAATTTTATCGGATGGTGCAAAGGTAAAACTAATACAGCAGTTCCAACACGAATGGATTTCGTTCTCTCCGCAATTTTTATGGCCATCATAAGTGGATATGGTAAATAGCCATAACTTGAAAAGTGATGTTCAGCTAACCAAACAGTATTAAACCCTAATTTATCAGCTAATTCTGCTTGTTCTATAGCATTATCATAAACGGTAGGTGAAGGTTGGACGTCAGGGGATTGTAAAAGTAAAAAAACTCCGAATTGCATTTCCTATTCCTCCAGTTCGATTTTCTTAATCTTTGGATGGTCAAATGATATCACATATTAATTTTTTAATGTAACTCTTGGTTTGATACTTGACTCAGTTATATGAGCAATCTACAATCCAAGAAAGTGATTAAAGGGGATAATTATGAGTAATACTGAAGACGAAGTCGTTTATACTTGGGAGGTTATGGAAATAGGGCACACAGCTCCTCCATTAACTATAGAAATTACTGAAGATTATATTTCTTCATATTCAGATTCCATACAAAATACTAATGGCCAACATCATGATGTAGCCGTTGCTCAATCACAGGGGTTTCAGCAACTTGTAGCGCCGTTATCTATGATATATAGTTTCGCACCAATGAGAAGACATGACATATTTGAAAATTATGGATATGTGGGACCAGAGAAATATGCGAAAGCTCCGCGAAGTACTCCATTTGCTGGTACAGAAACAAAATTTTTTGGTATTCCTGTTGTAGCAGGGGATGTTATCACTAGTACCACAGAAATTTTTAATAGATGGGAAACTAAAAGTGGAAATAAATTTGTTAGTTTCAAAATACAAGCTAAAAATCAAAGAAATGAATTAGTAGCAGAATATCTTTACAATATTATTTGGGAAAGAGCTGCAGGACAAAAATCACGTTCATAATTGTTATAAGGAGGACAGAATGTCTGTAAATGCCAGTAAAACAAATTTCAATGATATTTCTATAGGCGACGAATTGACCGAGTTGAATAAAACAGAAAGTCAAGAAACTATTGATATGTATGCGAAGGTAAATAATAGAGCAACTCCTACTGAAACAGATGAAGTTCGTAAGAATTTACATACGGATCCTGAATATGCCAAAACAGGAATCTTTGCTGGGACCGTTAATATGGGTGTAGCGACCTGTGGCCATATGATGGAAGCACTAGAACTGTCGTTCCCATATCAAAACTTGGCTTACAGTAAATTTAGTATGAGGGCTTTAGAACCATTTAGGCCAGGCGATCAAGTAAAATATTCTGGTAAAATTAATAATAAATACGTTAATGAAGAGACTGGTAAAATTGAACTTGAGGTTGAATTAAATGGAACTAATCAATTAGGACAATTAATTGCCACAGCTCAAGTAATTATTCCTGAAGTATAATTACACGATAAATATCGGATTATCTAGAGTTATTATTCTATCTTCGTTTTTAATTGAAGTTCGAACTTCTTTTGATAGATTAAATAAGCCTTCATGTAATTCTCCATCGTAATATTTTAAATCATCAGCAAGATATTTTTGTATTTTATTATCTACTTTTTCTTGTTGCACAAGGGCAGGATCTATTGTTTTTGATCCAATAATAAACCCCCAATCAGAATTATAACTAGGAATAAAGCCATTATAACCTCTTGTTATAGGGTAAATACTATCTACTGTTTTATATATGGCTGTGAATACATCTTTATGATCTAGTGGGCCACAACTACCTGCTTGTAAAACCATCATGCCATTGTTTTCTAGGTGGTTAAAAACTATTGTATAAAATTCCTGTGTAAAGAGTTTGTATGCAGGTCCAGCTTCTAAGGGGTCTGATATATCAATAATAACTAGATCATAAATCTCATTTGTAGTACTTAAATAGTTTAAAGCATCGTCATAAATTAAAGTCATTCTTGTATCATCAAAACTACCTTTATGATGATTTGGTAAATATTGTTTACATACTCGAACCACTTCTTCATCTAGATCTACCATCGTGACTGATTCAACTCCGTTATGAGACAAGGCTTCTCTGGCAGTTGCTCCCTCTCCGCCACCAGCGATAAAAATATTTTGGACTTTATCTAAGGAATGGAGGGCAGGGTGAACAAGTAATTCATGATAAATATGTTCATCTGATTCGGAAGATTGGGTTTTACCGTCCAAAATAAGAGTTTTCCCAAAAGGAATTGTTTCAATTATATCGATATGCTGGAATTTTGATTGACCAGTGTAAATAACATTTTTAAGTCTTGAAGAATATGAAAGGTCTTCATTTATATATTCTATGTACCAACGGTTAGATTTTTTGTTCATTATGAATAAGGTTTATATCTGGTTCAATAATTGCGTTGTCATTAATCCCACGTTCTATTTCTTTAATATCAAAATTCTTAGATTCTAATTTTTCAATTAAAAACTTAGCAGCTTCGTGAGGTTTAAATGTTGTACTACAGGTAAAAATATCTATAGCAGCATAATAATATTCAGGCCATGTATGTATAGAGATATGTGATTCAGCAATTGATAAGATCCCGGTCACACCCAATGGGGAAAATTTATGGAATTTTTCACCAAGAATAGTGGCACCAGATATCTCTGCTGAATTAATCATTATCGATTTAATAAAGTCTAAATCATTGATTAATCCTGCATTACAATTCTTAGCTTCAATTAATAAATGCTTACCTAATACTTTCAATTATTATCCTTATAAAACGTTGCTAAGAGTTACTTGTTGATCAATCAGTTTTGAGAGGTGTGTAATTTTTGATTTATGTAAAACATCTAATTCGATAAATTGTGAAGAAATAAGATTTAACGTTTCATGGGTAGTAGCATTGACCGATATTATAGGAATTTCTTCTTCACTTGCATGATATTTGATGTAATCAGTAATAGTATGTTCCCCTGTAAAAATCAAACAACTAGTATTGTTATTTATTGCTGCCATTTGGATATCTGGTCTATTGCCTCGTACTAATACAGCTTTGTTATTAAATCGATTGAAATAATCTTTGCCAGATCCTAAAACCATTCCACCAATCATAATTCTTTCTATGATTTTTGATTCATAGTACTCTATAGGGTGTTCTGCAGTTAATATACCTTTAGTAATATTTAAAATACTACTACTCGTAATACCTTTCATTGTTCTGCTTTGTGGTATAGAGCCCAGTATGGGGATGTTAGAATCTTCACGAAGTTTAGCTATATTTGATTCTAGTGTTAGTCCAGAATATTTTGGTATAGAATTAAAAATTACTCCGCTAATATTTTTTGGGACTATTGTTGAGGCAGCGTTGAGTTTTTCTCTAATTGTGGTAATCGAATCTGATGTTTCTAATTTGATTATTATTATTATGCTACTTTCAGGAATTTCTAATAAAAACTCTGCAATTTCTTGAGATGTATCACTAAGTGAAAGTGTATCAATGATTAAGTAATCTGTGGTGTCATTAAATTTTTTGATATCTTCTATAATTTTATTTTTATTTGCTAAATTGATCGAGTATGGGAATGATCCAATTTCATTTGGATGTAATTCTTTAATAAAGCTAGTTTGAGAAGATTCTATATTGGAGTTGAATAATTCAATACAAGTGGACTTGTATCCCTGATCATTGAGGGATTTTGCAAGTCCCAGTGCACAAGAAGTTTTGCCGTCTTTAGGGTTTAGTGATGTTACTAAGATAGTCTTCATTTAGATACATTAGGTTTATATATTTTGTAATAAAACACCAATGTAATAGTATCATTTTTATATTGAAAAAGAAATGGAATTATTCTTTATCAATTATTTGGTTAAATTTTCGTACGTTTTTGTTTGTGATAAAACTTGCAACTGTGAATATACTTAAAGCTGCTCCCCCGAAAGCTATGGCAAATGTAGGATTTGTAAATCCTGATATTAATCCAGCTTGAAAGCCGCTTAAAGGCCTTAAACTGAAAGTTAATCCATATAATCCCATGATTCTTCCTCTGAGGTTATTGGGGACAGAAAGTTGCAATGAACTTTGAGCTGAAATAGCTGGAAGTGTTCCAAAAATCCCAACAATAAACATACAAATTATAGCCAAATAATACGACCCACTTAATACTGATGAAAGAGCAAAAATAATAACAGATATCCCGCTTAAAAAGCTTCCAATTACTACGTGGAAAAATTTAGATCCCAGATTGGGTTTTATAGCGATTACAATTGTTGTTGATAGGGCTCCTAGTCCACTTGCTCCTAGAAGTATACCTTGTGCTTCAGGTCCCAAAGTTAAAACTTCTTTTGCAATTACTGGCATCATCGGAATATACGCCAAGGCAAAGAAGCTTTGAAAAAATGTAATGCTAATGATGAATTTAAATATAGAATGACTATTTATATAACTAAAGCCTTCAAGTAAATCCTCTAATGGAGATGTGTTTTTTTGTTGAGGAGAAAAATTTACTTTAAGGGTTAATGCGATAATTGCCATTATTAAAAATCCTAAAGCTGATATCAGTATGGCAACTGCTACTGATGTCCAAACTATAAGAAAACCAGCTATAGCGGGAGAAATAATTCTTGTACCAGGCCATATTCCAGATAATAAAGCCACCCCGCTTGGAATAGCTTCTCTATCAATAAGGCTTGGATAAAGAGCTCTTCTGGCTGGTTGATCAAAAGCTTCGACTGATCCTGATAATAGGGCCAGAAGTAAAATATGCCATTCATTAACAATTCCAATAAATGTTAAAAAACATAATATAAATATAAATAGTGCTAATAAAAATTGAGTAGTGAATACTAACATTTTTTGATTTAAACGATCCGCATACACGCCACCGATTATATTGAATACAATTGTTGGAATTCCACTCGCTAATGCTAGATATCCAATATAAAGAGAAGAATCGGTAATATCATAAATGAGCCAAAATTGTGTAAACCGTAACATTTGGAACCCTGTAACAGAGATCAAGGTTCCTCCCCAAAAGGCACGAAAACTGGGATTTTGAAGAGCTAAAGGTAAGTTCATATTGTAATTAGTTTGTTATTTCATCAAATATTAATGGTAACATTTTTTGCTATACCATGTAAGCTCAGCTATTTACCCTGTGATTAAATTTTAAACAAGCTAATTATATTTGAAAGTGTCCATGAAGATGCAGCTACCAATTGTAAAATATCACCAGGGGCAAATGATCCATAAACGAAAACTGAAGCCATCCAAGAAGTACTAGCGATTAGTTGACATAACCATAACAGACTTAAATTAGATTTCAATTTTCTATTATTTCTAATTAACATGGGCACTCCTCTCCACAAGCTCCTAGGTCATCTAAATAGAGACCTTCTTTGCGATATTCTTCTAAAAGTGACGTATCCATGTCTAATCGTTCACCAATTGCATTAGCGACAACGCCAAATCTTTGTCTATACTTGTAAATAAAACATAATATAAGATTTTCATGACGAACTTGAGGCCCTACAAGAAATAAACCAGGAGTTTTTCTTGATTCATCATGTTCATTTAATAATACGTAAGAATTATTTTCGTCCCATTCAAACAAGTCTTTCACCATAGTTAAACTACTTTCAAATCCTGTTGCCAATATAGGTGGGTTATCAGTTTGGTATTTATACGATTTTTTACCCTTTACATATATCAAGTATTTGTTATTTTCAAACTTGATGTCTTTGACTTTGGATTTACCTACAAGTCTAATTCTTTCATTTGGTATTTCTTCACGTATTCTATCTACAGTGTATGGAGATAAGTTTTCACTAGGATCAGTTGTTCTCTTGGTACTCCAATCTGGATTCTCTTCTAAAACAGCTACTTTTTTACCTAGTCTACTTAGATGTATCGCTGCATCAATACCACTCTCATTTCCGCCGATAATATAAATTTCATCACCGTCAATTTGTTCCCAAGTTTCTACTTTGCTGTTATGTATACATAATTCAGATCCTGGAAATGAATTTGTATTTGGATATTGAAATTCTCCAGCTGCCCAAATCACAAAACGAGACTCAATTATTTGTTCTCCATTAACCTGAATAGTAAAACGATCTTGTGAATAGGTTACTTTTTCAACATTTGTATGTTCTTTAATTGGTAGTTCAAAATATTCTGCTATTAACTTTAAATATTTTGCATATTCTTTACCAGTGGGATGTTCAGTTTCTAGGGAATATGCTGGAGACGTACCAGAGGCAACAGAATTGAGGTCAATGTGACCCCAAAAGTTAGTTGTAAATGAAGGAGTTATAAATCGCATTTCATTTGGCCATTTATCGAAAGTAGCTCCAACTTCATTTCTTTCAAGAACAACCATTTTTTCTACCCCAAAGTCTTTGAGCATAGCAGCAATTCCTATTCCTGAAGCACCTGCGCCTACAATAACAACATCATAAATTTCTAGTTCTTGTTTGAATACATAGTTTTCCATAATACCTCCATGGAAAACCATGATATCATAAATGAGAATGATTCTCAATCTCATTTATATGGAGAAAGGTTTCATCATATGCATAATTTCACCATTATAGGAATTGTTTGATAATCCAAGTATGTTTAGCTATGTTTTCATGGTATTTATCTATGTAAATCTGAATGTATCTCTGTTATTATACCCATCAAATTTAATCTCTTTACTCGAGAGGTAGCTATGACAGTCTCGCAAGAATTTTCGTTTGAGTCCCAAAAATATATTGAATTACGAGCAGATGGCTTTAGTCTGCCATCACCAGAAATGAGAGATGCTATGTACAGAGCCGAAGTGGGTAATGACGGCTTTGGGGAAGATCCTTCAGTAAATAAATTAGAAGAAATGAGTGCAGAGATTTTTCAAAAAGAATCAGCAACATTTGTTTCTAGTGGCTCTATGGGGAACTTAATATCATTATTGGCTTATTGTAAAGAAAGTGATAGTGCCATTATTGGAAACAATTCTCATACATACAATCGTGAATTTAATAGAGATCAATCACAAAAACAAAGCTTACCACAAATTCTTGGTATACAACCCCAAGCAGTAAAAACAGATAGAAGAGGGATGTTAGATGTTGAAGAAATTAATGGTTTTATAACCGATGTAATATCAGATCGTAAACCAAGAGTAATGATTGTAGAAAACACTCACAACCTTGCTGGAGGTAAAGTTCTTAATATTAATGATATGGATACTTTGCACAACGTTGTGACAAAAAGTAATATTCCCATACATTTGGATGGGGCAAGAATATTTAATGCATCTATAGCATTGGATATTTCTCCTGAGAAATTAACCGAAAAAACTGATTCAGTTCTATTTTGTCTTTCAAAAGGCTTGGGAGCACCTGTTGGATCGTTAGTTGTTGGTTCTCAAGATTTTATCAGTGAAGTTAAGGAATGGAAAAAAATATTAAGTGGATCTATGAAGCAAGCCGGTGTAATTGCTGCAGCTGGAATAGTTGCACTTAAGAATTATGAAACTAGTATTAGAAATGATCACCAATTAGCAAAATATCTCGAAAAAAGGTTATTAGAGCTAGAAAAAGTACGAGTTGAACCTGTTGAAACCAATTTAGTTTACCTAGAATTAGATGTTGATGACCCTTTTAAGATTTCTGAAAAATTAAAACAAAAAAGAATAAATGCTGGACCATATCATAGTGATAAAAGATGGAGGCTGGTTCCACATTACGGACTAACAAAAAATGATATCGATTATTTTATTGATACTTTATATACATTAATAAATTAGAAGGTGTAAATAAAAAGGGTGGAAATATGACTAAGCTAAATAATGTGAGTTTATTAAAATCTGAAGCCATATCAACTGCAGGTATGATTGGGACAAAAGATCGATATGCAACCGAAATAGGAAAAGCAGTTCTGGATAATGGAGGAAACGCTATTGATGCTGCTGTAGCTTCATGTCTTGCTATTGGCGTTGTAGAACCAACATCTAGTGGGATAGGTGGAGGTGGCTATCTTAATTTTCAAGTTGGTGATAAAGGTGGTGTTATTGGATTTCCAATGCAAGCATCTTTGAGTGCAAACTCTGACATGTATTCAATCATCAGTCAACAAGGAGTGGGTAGTTTTGGATGGGCCAGTGTTAAAAATGATGAAAATATTCATGGATATAAATCTATAGCTATACCAGGAGCTGTTGCTGGCTTGTATAAAGCTCATGAATTGTATGGATCTATGCCTTGGTCTGAATTAGTAGAACCTTCGATAAAATTAGCGAGAGAAGGAATTACGCCACATTGGCATCTTTTATTTGATATTGGAAAACTTATGGGGTTAATTTTTCAATATGATGAATTGCGACGTGTATTAATGCCTTCAGGAGTTATGCCTACAAGTGACATAAATGATGTGAATAAATTCAAACAACCACACTTAGCTGATGTATTAGAACAAATTAGCAAGTATGGAGCGAAAGGATTTTATGAAGGTGATGTTGCTGAGGCTTTAGTAAAAGGCATACAAGATAATGGAGGAATTCTGACAACGGAAGATTTTGCACAATATACTCCTTTTGTTTGGGATCAAGGATTAGAATTTGCATACAGAGGTAAAACTGTTCGAGTGCCTCCTTATGCATGTGCAGGTACGACGAGTGCTATGACTTTAAAATTATTAAATAACTTCAATTTAAGTAAAATTGAACACAATTCTATTGAGATGTTAAATGCTTATATACTAAGTGCTCGAATGGCTTATGTTGATAGATTTGAGTATTTGGCCGATCCAAATTTTGTTGATGTTCCTTGGGAAGGGCTTGTTTCAGATGGCTACATAAAAACACGTTTTCAAGAGATGAGCGGTATATCACAATATTCAGATGGTAAAGAAATCAATTATCGACCTGGAAATCCATGGATTGAAGAAAAAAGGAAACCTAAAGAGGTTCTTCCAGCAAGCGTTCCTTCTGAAGATAAAGGTACAACCCATTTAGGTGTTATAGATAAGTTTGGTAATGCAGTTTCATTGACTAATACGTTGATGTCTGGATTTGGATCAGGAGTTGTTCCTAAAAACACTGGAGTAATAATGAATAATGGAATGATGTGGTTTGATCCTATTCCTGATAGGGTGAATTCTATTAAACCTGGTAAATTTCCCTTAAATAATATGACTCCAGCATTAGTGCTAGGAGATAATGGGGTCGAAATGTCAGTTGGAGCCTCAGGTGGTCGTCGAATAACTAATTGTGTAACTCAATTGATTATTAAATGTATAGATTATGGTATGAGTCCTCAAGAGGCTATTGATTCACCTCGAATAGACTGTAGTGCCAAAATAATAAGTACAGATCCTAGAATCCCGGCTGAAGTATTATCAAAATTAGAACCAAGAGGACATAGATTTCAAAGTATTGGAGACCACTCATTAGACAGTGGTTTTCCTAGTTTTGCAAGTCCAGTAGTTATAATGAAAGATGAAGATGGGACTGTAAGAGGGGGAGTTGATTCTTTCCACTCTGCTTTTATTCAAGGCCAAGAATGATATAAGGCTATTAATGAAAGTATCTAATATACCAAATACAAATATTATTTATTTAATTGAAAATTACGAAGCTCTATTATTTGATGCTTACGGTGTTCTTCTAAATGAATTTGGTGTTTTACCTGGTGCCATAAACTTAATCGATAAATTAAACAACACTAATAAACCTTATTTTATTTTGACAAATGATGCATCACGTTCTGTGCCAACTTCTTCTAATTTTTATAAAAGCTTTGGTCTGGAAATTCCTGAAGAAAAAATAATTACAGCAGGTTCTTTGATATATCCATACTTTCAAGAGAATAATCTAAAAGGTTCGAAATGTAGAGTTATTGGAACTGATGATTGTTTTTTATATGTTGCAGATGCAGGAGGAATAGTTAGTGATGATGATTTTGATGTATTAATTATTGGTGCATCTCCAGATAATTATAATTTTAGTTCTATTGAAGATCTTGTTAACAATTTATTTAGTATGCTTGATGTAAAAGAAAAAGTTTCAGTGGTATTACTTAATCCTGATTTATTATATCCAAAATCTACAGACTATTACGGTATTGGTGCAGGTAGTATACTTCTGTGGTTGGAATCATTCGTCGAAGTTCGGTATCCAGGTCAGTCAAAATTACAAATTACAAGATTAGGAAAGCCATTTAAAGAAATTTACCAAGAGGCTTTTCGTAGAACTAAAACCATGAATATGGTAATGGTAGGGGATCAATTACAAACCGATATAATAGGTGCAAATAATTTTGGAATAGATTCAGTATTAGTACATTCTGGTCTGACAAAAAACGATACTTTAACAGGCCAGGATATATATCCCTCTTATACTTTATCAAGCATAAATGATTAAGTGAGGCAGAAATGACCACAATAAACACAGTAACCGGGACAATCGATAGTTCGGAATTAGGATATACATTAGTTCACGAACATATTTTGAGTACCTCGGCTGGCATAAAAGAAGTGTATCCAGAATTTATTGATAAAGAAACTACAATAAACACAGCAACAAGTCATTTAGAAAAATGCAAAAATGAAGGAATCACTACAGTAATAGATATGGCACCTTTTGATTTAGGAAGAGACGTTTTACTTCTCGAGGAAATCTCAAAGAAAACGAACATCAATATTATAACAACAACTGGTAGTTGGATTGCGCCTCCAAGGGAATTTGTTGGAACTGATCCTGATCTTATTGCTCCTTTATACGTTCGTGAAATAACTGAAGGTATTCAAGGCACTGGAATTAAAGCCGGGGTTATTAAAATATCCACAGATCGAGAAGGTATTACTCAACGATTTGATTCTGTAAGTCGTGCAGTAGCAAGGGCTCATTTGTTAACTGGGGTGCCTGTTTTAACACATACATATTCCCCAGCATTCGTAGGTAACGAGCAGGTAAGAATTTTGGAAGAAGAAGGAGTTGACTTGAATAGAGTATGTGTAGGTCACAGCAACGATACAACAAATATTGACTATCTTAAGGGCTTAATGGATAAAGGAGCATGGCTAGGATTAGATCATTTTCCTGGTACAAATCCTGATTGGGATACAAGAACTCTGATTATTAAAGAACTCATAGATTTGGGATATGGAGAAAAGATTATGCTTTCACATGATTTTAATTTAGGTAAGCATAATGCCAATTTAAATGACCAAATTGCACGTTGGGAAAGAAATCCTGATGGATATCTTTTTATAAAACATAAGGTTCTTCCAAGACTTCTAGAACTGGGTGTTTCGGAAAAAGATGTTAATGCATTAAATGAAGATAATGTGAGGAGATTTTTTGAAAACAAATAGTGGGTTAGAGATTTATTTAAGTGCGATAAATTTCCATAATTACTTACAGCAAAGGAGTATAACATGGCTATTATGAGTGGAGGACAAGCTGTCGTTAAAGCTTTAATGAATGAAGGGATTGATGTAGTATTTGGTGTTCCTGGTGTTCAAATAATGCATATTTACGATGGTTTTTTTAATCAATCAGATATAGAAGTAATTAGTTGTCGCCATGAACAAACTACAGTTTATATGGCTGATGGATATGCACGTTCGACAGGTAAAATTGGTGTAGCTTTAGTTGTTCCTGGCCCAGGAGCATATAATGCGGGCGCGGCTATGTCTACGGCGTATGCAACATCATCCCCAGTAATTTTAATTTCTGGGCAAATTGATTCTAATGCAATAGGAAAAGATTTTGGGGCGCTACACGAAATTGAAAACCAATTAGGGTTTATGTCACCAGTAGTAAAATGGAACGACATGGTAAACAAAACGGAAGCAATACCTGAAATAATCCATAGAGCAATACAAGAAGTTTCTACTGGTAGACCAAGACCTGTAGAAATAGAAATCCCACCTGACTTATTAGCAAATGAACAAAATATTGAATTTGTGGAAAAAGAAATTTTTACGCCATTAGAACCAGATATAAATGAAATTGCTAATGCTATTGATATTATTATGAAATCAAAGAAACCAGTAATTTGGGCTGGTGGGGGTGCAAATTTATCGGACTCTTCGGGAGTGTTAGTTGAATTGGCGGAATCCCTGAATGCACCTGTTATTACTACTCCTGAAGGTAAAGGAGCCATACCTGAATCGCATGCATTAAACATGGGAACTTCGTCATATGGATTTGGCCCTAGCAAAAACATTATCCCAGAATCTGACGTAATGATAGTTATAGGTAGTCGATTAGGTAGTTATCGTCCTGAGACTGGATCTGTACCCCATGAGAATATGAAATTGATTAATATAAATATAGATCCTACTGAAATAGGTAAAACGTATAATGCTGATGTAGGAATAGTCAGCGATGCTAAAACTGGCATCCAGGCAATTTTGGATATATTGAAATCAAAAAATTATAACTCAAATTGGGATTCGTCATATTTAGCAGAAACCAAAAATGGTTATCGATCTCATCTTTTGGATATAGCACCAAGACAAGTTGAATTACTTCAAAGTATTAGAAATGTGCTACCTAAAGACACATTTGTAATTAGTGGAGTCACGAATATGGGTTCATGGAGTAGTATTGCGCTTGATATGTTTGAACCTAGAACCTTTATTACATCTTCTTATATGGGTACCTTAGGATATGCATTTCCTACATCATTAGGTGTAAAGGTAGGCAATCCTTCTAAACCAGTAATTTCATTATGTGGTGATGGAGGATTTATGTATGGTATTGGCGAATTAGCTACAGCGGTACAATACGGCATTAATGTAGTGACTGTTGTTTTTAATAATCATCGATATGGAGCATCAAATAAAGATCAAAATCTTCGTTTTAAAGGAAGAACAGTAGGTACTGAATTGCATAATCCGGATTTTGTTCAATTAGCTGAAAGTTTTGGTGTAAAGGGAATAAAAGTTAATTCTTTAGATGAAAGTTCTAAAGCAATAGAAGCAGCATTAGACATGAATGCACCTGTAGTTGTTGAAATTGAATTACCTAGCGATTTAAATTTTCCGTATTATATAGATCAATAGTTTCCAATGAAAAAGTTATTATTTGGGAATAAATCTATATTTCTTGGATGGTGGGTTGTTTTTGGATCTTTTTTATCCAATGCAATGTATTCAGTGACAGGGCTTGTAGCAATTGGATTATTTATAGAACCAATGTCTTCTTCATTAGGTTGGTCTGTTGCTAGTATCTCTCTAGGCATTGCTTTAAGGCAAATTGCTGGAACAATTATTGGACCAATTATTGGTCCTAGAGTTGATAAAACTGAACCTAGAAATCTTTTTTTTCTATCAACCATTATCACAGGTTTTTCAACCATCGTATTAGGATTCATAACAAACGTATGGATCTTTTATATGCTTTACGGTGTAATTGGCGCAATTGCAATTACTGGAATAAGTAATTTAGTTACTGGGACTGTAATATCAAAATGGTTTATAAAGTCACGAGGAAGAGCATTAGGTTTCTCTGATCTGGGAAGTTCAGTTGGAGTCATAATATTAATACCGGTTATAAATATTATTATCACAAGCCATTCTTGGGAAATGGCTTGGGTATTTTTAGGAGTATTACATTTAATTATTATGACACCAGTATCATTTTTAATGAAAAGACAGCCAGAAGATTATGGATTATTACCTGATAATGAAGCCAATGTTGAAAATGAATTAAAAAATAGTGATATAAATTCTAATAAAGAAGTATGGACTGCGAAAGAGGCAATTAAAACATATCAGTTCTGGATTATTATTCTGGCCTTTGGATTAAGTAATATTTCTGTTATGGCAATTCTATCTCATCAAATCAATCATATTGTCCATAAAGGTTTCTCTTCCACACAAGCTGCTTTAATTATATCTTTATGGGCTATTTTTGCTGGTTTCGCAAGAGTTCTCTTTGGATTTATTTTAGAAAAGATTTCTGTAAGATATTTATCATTTATTGTGATGACTGGTAGTGCATTAGGCACTTATTTTTTGCTTATTGGAAATTCTTTAGAATTGTTATATTGCTTTGCAATTATTTACGGATTATTTCGGGGAGCTATTGTTTTGATGTCAATAATTATCTGGGCTGACTATTATGGGAGAACACATCTGGGAGCGATTAGAGGACTTACAACACCGTTTAATATCATATCGTTGTCAGCTGGACCTGTATTAGCTGGTTATTTTTATGATGAACTTGGTTCATATGATATGATTTTTTCGGTTTTCATTATGCTTTATATAATATCAGGTATACTAATATTATTTACTAATGCTCCCAAAAAGAAATAAACGGTTCATTGTGTTTTTAAAATAATAAGCTACCGGAATCGTCTCATAGATCCAAAAATACCAAAGAAGATTATACTAATGGCGCCGTATAAAATACCTCCGATTAGTACAGCATCTGCTGCTCCATTCATTGCATTCCCGCCTAAGGTTATAGTACCTACATAAATTTTATTGTGTGTTAGATACTCTGCTATGGAACCCATAATTAATGTCCCGATCCATGTCGTACCTTGAACTGTGGTTTCAAAACTCAGCACACGTCCTCTTAATTCATTTGGTGTTAATATCTGCATTGCAATCATCCTCATACTCCTAAACATCATTTGAGACATTCCCATGAAAAATACGAGTATCAGAGAGAGCATAAATATCTCAGAACGTGAAAAAGCTAGTATGACTATTGTATTTGCCATTGCAACAAAAAATAGTAAATATCCTCTGTATTTAAATTCACTTAACATAACAACTATAAGAGCTCCTATAGATGTACCTATAGTTGATGCAGTCATGATATATCCAAGTCCAGAAGCTCCAACTCCTAAAATTGCGTCTGCAAAGATAGGTAATAAAAACATAGCAGCGCTACCAACCATGGCGAAGGCAAATCCAATAGCAATCAATCCTAATAATACTTTTTCACGCCAAACATGTTTGAATCCTTCGAAGAAAGGATATTTTGTTTTTTTTGAATCTTGTTTTAGTTTTTGTTCTTCTGGGTCCCATTTAAGCAAAAATATTGTGATTGCAGTAAAGAGTTGGCCTATAGACGTAAGTATAAACAACCAACCTGTTCCTATAATCGCTATAAGAAGTCCTCCTAAAGCAGGACCTGCTACCCTTGGCCATGTCTCAGCTATATTATCCAGTGCAACTGCATTTGGTAATTGTTTTTTTGTTACGATACTTCCAAGTATTGCTTGGTGTCCTGGTCTTCCAATTGATTGAATAATTCCGCTCATTACAGAAGAGACCACAAAGTGCCACCACTCAATTATTTCAAAATAAACTAATGATGCAACAATTGCCCATAGTATTGTTAAAGAAACTTCTGTATATTTTAATAGCTTTTTTCTATCGACTTTATCAGCTAGAAATCCACCAACAAATGGCATAAATAACATAGGCCAGGCTAAAGATGATGTGACAAATCCTAATAGAAATGGAGATTTACTGATTTCCCAAACAATCCAAGCCCTTAGAAATACGCGCATTTGTCGGGCCATATTTGATGTTACTCTACCTGCCCAAAGAAGCCTAAAGTTTGAGTTTTCGAAAGCCGATATTTTATCCCGAAATGTAATACCATTCCTCCATCTGAATAATGGGGTGCTAAATATTATTTTCTTTGATAATATTCCACATATTTTCTTAAAGAATTAGCTGTATTTTCCATTCCAAATACTGCAGGGATCCCAGCATCTGTTAATTGTTTATACACCATGGATCTATCCTCAGGAGAGGGATGAGGATATGTTGTTGATATAAGAACTACATAGGGTTTTTTTGCGCGTTTTTTAAATTCGCAAAATATTTCTGGTGTATGACCCCTATAAACACTCAATTTATCGTTACGATTAGATATATGTATTTCATGGACAATTATATCTACATTAGAATCCTCATTGAGGACATCTAGTACATTGTTTAAATGATCTTCATTAGCTAATGTTCTTCCCTCGATAGGATTTGTATAAGTACTGCCGACTAAATTAAACTTAGTTAATATTTTGTTATATGATTTTTCACTCAACCGAGGAATAGAGAAACCTGCTTTAGAAAAAACATTTGCCATTTCAGTTGCATGTCCCCCAGAAAGGGCTAAAACCCCAAGGTTATAACCAGATTTCTTGGGGGGATCTAATTTAGCTAAGAGTTTTGCTGTTTCAAACATTTCATCCATATTATCTATTTTTATAGCGTTACATTGAATCAACATATCATCCCAGATTTTAGGGTTAGATGTTTTTGAAGTTGAGTGTGAAGCAACGGCTCGTTCAGCATCATCAGTTTCTCCAACTTTCCAAATCATTGTTGGTTTTATTTTTGAAATTTCTTTTAATTGTTTGAAAAAATCTTTTCCACTTCTTATTCCTTCGAGATACATTCCGATGACTTTAGTATCATCATCATTTGCTAAATATTTTAGATAGTCGTGACTATCTAAAATGATGCCATTCCCCATACTAACTAACTTACTTACTTTGAGGTCATGAAATGCACTACCTTGTGCAAATGCTACAGATTGTGAGCCACTTTGTGATATAAATGCCAAATTTCCATATTCTCCATGATATCTACCTAGGTTAACTCCAATACCTAATTTCGGGTTAAATATTCCCATACAATTTGGTCCAACAATTTTCAAATTTCCTTCTATTGCTATACGTTCGATTTCTTTTTCAAGCTCAATACCTTCAGCAGTTCCTGTTTCACTGAATCCTGCAGTGTATAAATGAACACCAATAACTTTTTTTGTTGCACAATCTTTCAATATCCTAGGTACAATTTGAGCTGGTACTGATACTATTACCAAATCTATGCTTTCTGGGACATCTAATATTGATGGGAAACTATCAAAACCTAACTCTTTTGCACTTGCCCATTCATTACGATCTACATTTACATGGTATTTTTTACCTTCAAAAGGCTGTATTGTTCTAAGCCACATATGGTTGTCAACTGATTTTGAACCAACAACTGCAATACTTTGTGGTTCTAGTACTCTATCTAAACTATCCATTTGAACTTCCTTTTGAAACTAATTCTAGACTTCCGTTATTTATATACAAATCATTGTTATCAGTATAAATTTCTTCTAATAACAACTTTTCAATACACTCTTGTTGGGTGGATAATTTTGATAAAACATCTATAGCCTTATAAAGTGTTTCAACATTTGGAGGAGTAAGATTTTTGTATTGATCTAACAATATTTTTGATGCAATTGGTTGAGCTACCATTTCTTTTGCGTCTTTTTTCTCTAATGGAGGTATTCTATAGCTACAATCATTCCAAATATCAATAGATTGTTGACCAAATCCAAAAAATATAACATATCCAAACAAAAAATCTTTTTGCAAGCCTAAAGTAAGCTCGGTAGGGTTATTTTGAGGTTTCCCGATTTTAAATCCAAGTGAAATAAAAAAGTTATGTAATTCTTCTAGATTAAAAATTATTTTTTTTTCAGTTTGGAGATCTTCTAATACTGTTAAAGATTTTTTCATAGTCCAAATTGCTCTATTCGTATTTAATTTAAAGACCTATTAAGTAATCAGTAGTTTAATTTAATAAATACTATGTATTCTGTAAATAGGATGAATCAATACTACAGAAATTGTCACATAAGTCAATTTTTTAAATCTAGTTGATAGTAAATCATTGAGATTTAGATATTTTTAAAAAACATCCAGGTATTATTAAAGTTAGTGGCATTAAAGCTATTATTATCAGAGCAGGAATATATGATCCAGTATAATCGGTGAAAGTTCCTATAAAAATTGGAGATACCACTGAGGCAAAATTACCTGTTGTGAGTATTGCCGCTGTAACTATTCCAACTTTAGAGGCATCGACATTTGGAAGTTCCATCGGTATCGTAATGATACTTACGATAAATATCGACATAAACATTCCAATACCCGCAACACTTATTATTAGAAGTATTTCACTTGCACCAAATACTGATCCAAAAGCAAATAAAGGTAAAACTGATCCTGATGATATCAATAATAATTTACGACTATTAAATTTAGACAAAATCACTCCACTTATTGGATTTGATATTGCATTGATTAAAGGGATGATTGATACTATCGACCCTGCTTCAGCTAAAGTCATATCTTTAAATTCATTATAATACGTTGGTAACCATGCACTATATCCAACAAAAAGTGTCAGCGGCCCTATAGTTCCTAATGCAAGTAATAATACATTACGGTTAAAAATGAAGGGTAAATTTTCACTCATGGAAAAATAAGTTTTATTTACTTTTGTTTTTGAAGTACGACCACCGATTGTCCAAAAAAGAGTAGCAAAAGCAGGTATCATGCTATAAAAAAACAAGGTCGTATTCCATCCTACACCATTAGCGATAGGTATCGCTAATAATACCCCCAGTGAAACACCCAAAGCTCGACCTGATTCATTGATTCCATTCATAATTGATAATTCTTTGGGTTTGAACCATTCCATAGTAATTGCACTAGTAGTTGGTATAGAAATAGCAGCGCCAATACCAAATAAAATTCTTAATAGGATTATTATTATGAAGGAGTCTACAAACGGAAGTAACAGACCTGAAGACATTAAACTTCCACTTAAGATCATTGCATTTTTGGAACCTATTTTGGAAATTAAAAAACCTCCTGGTAATAAAAATAAAGCCATAACAAAAGTCACAGAAGATATTAATAAACCAACTATTCCTTTATTAATGTCATAATTTTCCATAATTGAAAGAAATAAGGGAGAAGGTGCCATAAAATTTAAACCAAGTCCAATTTGTATTAGGAATAAAATGGACTGAATTACCCATCGGTAGTAACTATATTGTGGATTTTGCATATTAGAGCCTATAGTATTTTTTGCATGATGTGTTCTCGATCAATATGTGGTCCTACAAAATAATTATACTCTCCTATTTTTTGAAAGCCATGTTTTTGATAAAATTGGATTGCAATTTTATTATCGTTATAAACTCCTAGATAAATCGATTTATTTTTTTCTTCAATCGATTTATCAAAAACGTATTTAATTAGTTGGCTTCCAATACCAGAATGTTTTTTGTTAGGATCAACATATAGTCTATGCAATTCATTACCTGGATATACAGGATTATTAACTGGTAATTCTAGTTTCCCGTACTTAGCATATGCAATAATTATATTATCTTCTTTTATAATAATAGTTTTATTGTTGGAGTTGTTTATTTGGTTCGTGAAGTATTTTTCTGAACAGGTTTTCTCAAGATGATTTTGTAGATCTTCTTGTTTGTAATGTCTGAAAGTATCACTAAATGTTTTACCTGCAAATTGTGATAGTTGTGATATATCGTCAATAGAAGCTCGTTGTATTTTGTACATTATGATAATCGATTCATAGCAATAAAAGGTTCAGAGAAAGATAGAATTTTGATTCATCATTCCTTACTTGAAAATTAGTTTAGAAATGTAGTCTAAATTTCTGATCATAATATACCACATTAAACAATTCTTCTATTACTATAACAATCTTAGTTATTGATAAAATCATTGCATTAAATAGATAAAATCTATATCATTACATAGAGAATTATTTAAAGTGGATGTTTGGGTGGCCAAATAATTAAAGATTGGTTAAATTATGAATATCCATGAATTTCAAGCAAAAAAACTCTTTGCAGATTACTCCATACCTGTTCCAGAAGGTTCTGTCGCCACAACTCCTCAGGAAGCAATTGAAATTTCAAGTATCCATAATAATAACGTCGTTGTTAAAGCACAAATTCATGCAGGTGGAAGAGGAAAGGCAGGTGGGATAAAAATTGTAAACACAATAGAAGAGCTAAATTCAGCAGCAATTGAAATGCTAGGAAAAAAATTAATAACCCATCAAACAGGACCCCAGGGAAGAGAGGTCAAAAGATTATATGTTGAGTCCTCTTCAGAAATTAGTAAAGAATTTTATCTTTCTTGCTTAGTTGACAGAAATAGTTCTAAAATTGCATTTATTTCAAGCGATCAAGGTGGAATGGATATTGAAGAGGTTGCAAAAAATAATCCAA
>Ga0111541_10000055_pt1 | contig 32297 bp, 32 predicted proteins | sample Knorr_S7_td_DCM__FD_83039 | JGI IMG/M metagenome (GOLD analysis project Ga0111541, IMG submission 83039) | Marine microbial communities from Southern Atlantic Ocean transect - Knorr_S7_td_DCM_ad_131m_LV_B (version 2) (version 2) | ecosystem: Environmental > Aquatic > Marine > Oceanic | place...
AAACAAAGAAAAAAGAAGACATGAAAGGAATTGTAATTTCACCAAAATATTTATTTATATCTTCTCTATTTTTATATAAAATATACAAAAATAAAATTGGGATTATTGTTAATCTAGTTTTATCAAAAATGTTCCAGCCTATAAACTCTGAAGTTGTAAATGAATGAATGAATTTATCAATAAAGTTTTGACCATCCATAGAGGCCCCTGAACTTTGATGGTTAATTATGAAAAAATATTGATCTTTTATATATTGAAAAGCATTCCCCTGTCCATATCTAGAATTTGCAAAAAATAACCATGAAGATAAAGGAATTAGAAACATAATAAAATCATTAATTACTTTTTTTATTTTTCTTTCATTAAACATAACTACTACATAAAAACCAGCAAAAGGTACTAAATTAAGAAGCTTGCCATAAAATATAGAAATACTAAAGAGTAACAAAGAGAGTTTTCTAATTTTTGGAAATAAAAATATTGCATTTATAAAAATTATTACTGATGGTATTTCTCCTAAGGAGTATAAAGAACCCTGCCACCAAGGAATAAGCACCAAAGATAATCCGCTAATAAAAAAGAGAAATTTAAAATCTGACTTATATAATTTAACAATTAAATATGCAAAAAATATCTGTAATAAATAAACCCAAAAGAAATTAGAAATTCTTGAAATTGTTAATTTATCGGTAATATTCCATGCAAATACACTTCCAATAGCTGATACTGGTCCGGAAGTTAAGCTAGTACTATAGCTACCACCAATAAATTCTCCAGCATTAAAATTTAAATTTTTAAAAAAGTTCAAATTTGATGTTAATGAAATATACTCATCTATAAAGCGAGGGATTCTTACAGATTTTGTTCGAATGTAGTCAAAAAGAAAATAACTCTGAACAAAAAAGAAAAATGTATAAAAAACTATTGATATTTCTTTTCTATTTAATTGATTGCTTATACGCTCAAATAATCCAGAAGTATTAAAAAAACTTTTTAGCTTTTCAATTGTAAAAACTGATTGAAAATATTTATATATTTTAAACGCTGAAAATGCACCAACAGCAATGTATAAAATTATTGCTCCAATATCAAAAATAGTTGTTTTAAAAGGTTCCCATCCACCATTTACATAATGCGCACACTCTGAAAAAGAGTTGACTGTTGCACCATTTCCAAAAAAGTCGTAAAGATTTATTGCATTAAAATTCGGATCGTTTTGAAAAATAAAATTCTCTGAATCTGGATTAATGGCTTCGTAATTTTGCGGAACAGGTCCGCAAATTTTTTCTATTTCATTTATGTCCATCTTCGGATAATAGTCAAATAGAAAAAAACTGCTATCAATAGTTCATAATTCATGATTTTTATAAAAGATTTAAAAATCTTTTAATTTAGCACTACTAGAATCATTTTCATGGTTCAATTAGTTTTACTTTTTAGTAAACTTTTTTTCAAATATACATTGTTTTATTTGTTTTTATTCCTATTAGGTAGGTCATTTGTATTAATAATTCAAAAATTATTTTTTAACTCCAAAGAGCTGCCTGAAAAACTTGTTTACATTAATTCAAATATTGTTTATCCGATTATCGGAATTATTTTTTTAGGTAACTATTTAATATTTATAAATTTCTTTTTACCATTAAAAAATAGCCTTGTATTAATTATTTTAACTATATTGCTTCTGGTTAATTTGATAAACATTGATTTCAAATTTAATTTATTTAATAAATTTAATTTGAAGTATTTTTTATTTTATGTAGTAATTCCGGCAACGCTTATTGTTAGTTCCTCTACTACTAATTTTCATTATGATGCTGGGTACTATCATCTGAATCATCAAAACTGGTTAAGGGAATCGAATTTAGTTATCGGAATGGTAAATATTTTTTGGCCTTTTGGAATGTCCTCAATAAACGAATATATATCATCGATACTCTGGATTGATAGTTCTTTTATTCTTCTTCATTTTTTAACTTTATTTTTTATTCATTTCTTTTTTGTATTTCTGGCAAATAATATTCTTTTTTCCAAAAATCTAAATTTTAAAGCAGCATCATACTTCTTACTATTTTTTTCTTTACTCGATAATTTTGGACTAAGTGGAGGAAGAAATGGCTTTGTCTATATTCAAGGAATTGGGAAACAAGATATAGCGGTAGGAGTTTTATTTTGTTTCGTTAGTTTAGTGATTTTAAATTCTATAAAGAGAAAGGAGGCTAAAGAAATTGATTTAGTTTTACTTTCATTAATGACGTTTTTTATTTTTCAATTAAAAGTTAGTGGTGTATTAATATTTTTCTTATATTTTATTTTCATATTCCTGTTAATAAAAAATAGGATATCTTCTATACAAAGAATTGTTTATTTACAATTACCAACAATTTTTTTTGGTATTGTCTGGAGTATTAAAAGCTACCTTACAACTGGTTGTATCATTTTCCCTCTTGAACTTACTTGTATTAATAATTTTGACTGGTATTGGGCTAACTCTACCAAGGCATATCAAGAAATATCTACTATCTCAAGTCTTGCTTATATGGAATATTTTCTTGACGATTCAAAGAATATTCTTAATTGGTTCAATGATTTTTTTCTTTCGGAAATTTATCCTGATTTAGCATTGTTTTATAGGTCGGTATATATGAACTTTATTTTTACTTTAATAATAATTATTATTATTAAATTTACTTTATTTAAAAATGATTCTTCAGATAGAAGATTTAATTTGATTATATCTACCTACATATTTTCTTCTCTACTTTATCTCTTATTTTTTGGCCCTATTCCTAGATATGCAATGGGTATCTTATTGACAATTGTTTCGGTTCTTGGATTTTATTCAGCCAATGAGAAATTTAAGATAAATAAAATTCTAACTTATCTACTAATAATTATATGTGTGGTTTTGACACCGAGAGCAAATTCTTATATAGAGCTATATCAGAACAAATCTATAGCTGTCAATGACCCAAGAGCTGCAGAACCATACATAGAAATTCAAACATATGAAAACTGGGTAAGGCCTGATAAAGGGGATCGCTGCTGGATAAACCTGAAATGTACTATGCATAAAGAAGATATCAATTTATCTCAAGATTCATTTTTTAAAGTTGCATACAGAATAAAAAATTTAAAATAAAATATGATAAATAAGATTAAATTTCCTAATTATCTGAATCCCTATGAAAACAAAAATATTATCAGATTGGGAAATGATTATGATGGTGGCTACTTAGTTGACAAAGAAAGCGTTCTAGAAACTGAAATCCTAATATCAATTGGTATTTCTTATGATTGGACTTTCGAGAAAGATTTCTTTAAATTAAATAGTTGCAAAATTTCATCATATGACGGCTCTGTAGGGAAAAATTTCTTTTACGCAAAAATTAAAAACAGAATGAAAAATATTTTAAATAAAAAATCAGGAGCGTACCTGATTAAAACTATATGGTGGATAATACTTCCATTTAGATTTTTTATTTTCTTTAATAATTTGAGATTAGTAAATAGAAAACAGCATTTTGAAATGTTTGTTTATGAAAATAATAAAAAATTGGATATTGACTATTTTGTATATAAGAATGGCTACAATCCAAAATTTATTAGATTTTACGAAATTATTGAAAAAATACCTTCTGATAAAATAATATTCTTAAAGATAGACATTGAAGGGGAAGAATACTCTTTATTAGATTCTTTAATTAGGTATCAATATAGGTTTACTTCCTTAGTTATTGAGTTTCATAATTTAGATAAAAATAACTATAAAATATTAGAAAATTTTATACAAAAATTTAATTTAACACTATCCCATACACATATAAATATTGCCGGAGGTTTTAATGATGATAGGATGCCTAAAGTTATTGAACTAACTTTTGTAAAAAATTTAAAAAAAGAAAAAAAAGTTGAAAAGCTTCCTCACATCCTAGATATGAACACTTTTCCTACAGACATTAAATATGAGATAACATTTTGAAGAAGCAATAAATTTATTATTATCTAAAATATTTATCTAATAAATTAAGAAATATTGTTGATAATAATAAATAAATTAAAAGATATAGCCTTGAATATCCATAAATCCTAAAAACAATATATACAGTTGATAATGAAAGTAAATTTATTAATAGATAAAAATTATATTTTAAATAATGAGTTAAATACATTTCTATAAAGGGTTTAAAAAAATAAATTAAAAATAGGGTCATTGAAGCAACGACAAAACATATAAAAAGATGGACCAATTCAAGATCAACTGTCTCCAATGTTGTAAATCTAAGAATATCTTTAATTAATTGGTCTACATCCAAAGAAGAACTTGAGACTATTACAAAATAATTAAGTAAAAGCAAAATTGTGAATCTAATAAAATTCCTTAACATATTAAAGTTCCTTTATCGTTCTTCTTCTAATTTTCCATCATCAGAGAATTCAAGGTGCACAAATTTTTGTTTATTTCCAATTTGTATTTTTATAAATGACTTATTCCAAAAATTTCTGCTTGCAATTTTTCTTAAAAGAAAATCTTCTGATGATCCTTTTTTTATTTTTACTATTTCTGGAGTATCTAGTTCATATTTAGAATAAAAATTTCCACCTTTTTTTTGTTTCTTAGGTTTTATTTTTGATTTAAGAATTTTATTCCAATTTTCATTAAAAATTTGAACAATTTCTTTTTTGAGAATATCATGAGCAACTCCAGAAGTAATTGGATATGGAAGCTTAACAATTTTTTGAACCCAAATATCTCCCTTATCTAGTTTTTCATCAATAACATGTAATGTCACACCAGAATTTCTATCTTTTCTTATTTGATGGACATGCGGGAACCAACCTCTATCATTTGGAAGTGGAGAGGGGTGAAAGTTAACTGAATTGTTATTAAACTTACCAACTATTTCTTTACTAAATTTCCACGGCCAATAGCTCGAAACTAAAAAATCATTCCTACTCTTAGATTTTTTTATTATGAAATCTTCACATTCTTTTTGATTTTCTACCTTATGGATTTTAATTTTTTTATATGCACTTTTTTTTGGTTTATCCCAAGATATAAATATTACTTTTTTAGATGAATTGATTACAGAATCACCAATTGATTGGATTAAATCATAAGTGCCACATACGAATATTGTTCTATTATCCATTTAAAAAACAGTATATCAATTTTCTGAATTAGGATTTATTCTTAATTATTTAAAGAATCAATTAATTCAATCTTAAACTAATTATTAATAATGATTTAAAATTAAATAGTATGTCATTTGATTTTAATAGAAATGCTAAGAAAAACTTTAAATTTCTTAAATCTATTGATGACGCTACAGAAATTGAATTATCTAAAATCAAAACAAATAATGGAAATTACTTAGTTCCGTTTTGTCATGGAAATAATAATCTACCAAATGATGAAGTTTTCAAAAAATACTTTAAGGACGAGTGTGTTATTTATTTTCATTTTCATAAAAAAAATAGTGATCCGTATGGTCTTCTTGAAATACGTCTTGATGAAAAAAACGAAAAATTTATAATTAATGAGCTTAACCTAATATCAAATATTTCAATGGATGAATTTATTTATGCCGTAAAGACTTTAACTAGGTGGTGTAAAGATACTTTACTAGCTGATGATTTAGAATATCTTCCTGGCAAAGATTTTGATTATCCAGAAGATGAGTATAAGAAACCAGATAAATTAATCCTAACTGCGGGCCCCTTAGTGTCACACTATGAAAATATTTACTGTTACGATGCAGTAAATAAGGGCTGGAATAACGAATGGTCTAAGTATCTTGATAGATTTGAATCTGACTTTGCTAATTTTGTTGGAAGCAAATATGCATTAGCAACCTCTTCCTGCACAGGTGCATTATATTTATCTTTACTTGCATGTGGAATAAAAGAGGGTGATGAGGTAATAGTCCCTGAATTAACTTGGGTAGCGACAGCTAGTGCAATAAAATATACAGGAGCTACTCCTATTTTTGCTGATGTTGACTTAGATACATGGTGTATAGACGCTGAACAATTAGAAAGTCTAGTAACTAAGAAAACAAAAGCCATCATGCCTGTTCATCTATATGGAAACCCTGCTGAAATGGATAAGATAATGTCTTTTGCAAAAAATAATAACCTTAAAGTTATTGAGGATGCAGCTCCTGCAATAGGGGCTACTTATGATAATAAAAAAGTAGGATCATTTGGAGATTTTGGATGCTTTAGTTTCCAAGGAGCAAAACTGTTGGTTACAGGAGAAGGTGGAATGGTTGTAACTGATAATGAAAAGTTGTTTTCTAAATTTAAAAAACTTTGGGATCATGGAAGAACTCCTGGTACATTTTGGATAGATGAATTAGGTTATAAATTTAAAATGTCTAACCTTCAGGCAGCCTTTGGTTTAGGTCAACTAGAAAATATAGAAGTATTAATTGAAGCAAAAAAAAGAAACTATGCAAGATACAAGAATAACTTATCAAACCTAGAAGGTATAAAACTAAATCAAAAAGGAGAAGGGACTGAAAGCATCTATTGGATGACAAGTATATTGCTAGATTCTAGTTTAAACATTAAGAGAGATGAATTAATAAATGATTTAAAAAAATTGAATATAGACACTAGACCAGTTTTTCCATCTATAAGCCAATACCCTATTTGGGGAGAAAAATATAAAGAAAATAAAAATTCAAAAATTATTTCTGAAAATGCTTTAAATTTACCAAGCGGTGTGATGTTAACTGAAAATGAAATTGATTATATTTGTGAAAATTTAATCAACATATTAAAAGTTTCTTAATTATTAAAATATTCCTTATACCAAGTAATAGTTTTCGTTAAAGATTCTTTAAAGTTATATTTACTTTTTATATTTAAATCATTTTTAATTAATGATGAATCTAACTTTTGATCTTTTATTTCAAATTCTGAATCTGTTTTGATTTTTGGTTTAATAATCTCACCTTTTATTAATAGAGATAACATTTCATAAATTTCCATTACTGTCTTTACTTCTCCAGATGAAAAATTATAAGCTGAATAATTGTTTCTTTTTTCTATCAGAGCTTTTGCTGTCTCCAAGTAAGCATCGGCAACATCTTCAACATATACCCACTCTCTAATAAAGTCTCCTTTAGTCCTAAGAATAGGTGTTTTATCTTCTATCAAATATCTAATAATGCCAGGTATTAGTCTGTCCCAGTTAAAATCACCTCCACCAAATATATTTCCACATCTCAAAGAAGCTACATTGACTCCATAAGTTGTTTTATACATTGTAGAAATTAAATCGCTAGTAGATTTAGAAACTTCGTATGGAAACTCTCCATTTAATGGGTAGGATTCTAAATAGGGTAAGTTTTCTGAAACTCCATATGCTTTGTCTGAAGAAGCTGAAACTAGTGGTAGTTCAAATTTTCTACAAGCCTCTAAAATATTCCAAGTTCCCTGTACGTTAGTTTCAAGTGTGGTTATTGGGTTTTTTATTGCATCCGTAACTTGAGTTTGGGCTGCAAGATGTAGAACTATATCGAAACCCCCTGTACTAATAATCTTTTCTACTTTTTCATAGTCAGAAATGTCCAAATAATTGTTGTCGATGTCATTAAGAATACCTTTACTAACTAAGAGCTCATCCTTTGAATGGTCAAGAGATATTCCTGTGACAATTGCCCCACTGAATATTAATTTTTCAACTAACCAGCTACCTAAAAGCCCAGTTGACCCAGTAACAAGTATTCTTCTATTATGAAAAAAAGAATGATTAGTCATTCCAAATTTTCCACGGTGCTTTATTTTTATCCCATAATGAATTTAGATTTTTATATTCTCTATATGTGTCCATAGGTTGAAAATAACCGTCGTGATTAAATGCATACAATTTTTTATCTGAGGCTACCTTTTTAAGTGTTTGTTGTTCAAAATTATCATTCTCTTCAATATAATCAAAAACATCGTAATCCAATACCATAAATCCACAGTTGATACGGTTTTCTATTCTTCCTTTCTCATCGAATGAAGTGACAAGATTATTGTCATCTGTTTCTATTACTCCAAATCTAGATTCTGGTTTAGTGGCTGTAAAAGTACCAATGCCTTCATGACTTTCATGAAAGTTGATTAATTCTTGAATATTTACATCGCTTAACCCATCACCGTAGGTCATCATAAAAGTTTCACCTTTAGAAAAATGTTTCTTTACTTGTCTAATTCTCTCACCCGTATTTGACTCCAGCCCGGTATCCGAGAGAATGACTTTTACATCATTTAGTTCTTTTTTAGTATCAACAAAATTAATCTCATTTTCTTTATTTAAATTAATACTTATATCCTGATCAAGAGAGTTGAAGTCAAGAAAATACTGAATTATTGATTCTTTTTTATAACCCATGCAAACTATAAATTCTTTTTGTTTGTAAAAATTATAATTCATCAAAATATGCCAAAGAATTGGCTTACCACCAATTTCTACCATTGGCTTAGGCTTATATTCAGTTTCCTCACGCATCCTGCTTCCAAGACCACCTGCCAATATAATTGTTTTCATTTAATTTTCCTCTTTATCTCTAAATGATAGTATCAATAAAGCTTATATTTCTAAAAGATTCATAATTAGAAGGTACTTTTAAAAGCTAGTATTATTAATTTAAATGTCTGTAAGAAAAAAAATAATTAAGTTAATAAAAGACCACTTTGATGAAGAGTTCCCAAACGAAGAATTTATTCCTGGAGTTTCTCCAGTTCCAGTAAGTGGTAGGTCTTTTGATCATAAAGATATAGAGTCTCTTATTGATGCCTCTCTTGACTTTTGGTTAACAGAAGGAAGATTTACTGATCTTTTTGAAGAGAAATTTTCAAACTTTTTAAATATAAAACACACAGTTCCAGTTAATTCTGGTTCGTCTGCAAACCTTTTGGCTTTTACAGCCTTAACTTCCCATAAATTAAAGGACAGAGCTCTAAAAAAGGGTGATGAAGTTATAACTGTTGCTTCAGGATTCCCAACAACAATTAATCCTATAATACAAAACGGTTGCATTCCTGTTTTTCTTGATTGTGAATTAGGTACATATAATATAAAGATTGATAATTTAGATGATGCTTTAAGTAAAAAAACTAGAGCGGTAATGCTCGCTCATACATTGGGAAATCCTTTTAATTTGAATGCAATAACTAAGTTTTGTAAAGAAAATGATTTGTTTTTAATTGAAGATTCTTGTGATGCATTAGGTTCTAAATATGAAAATAAATTTACGGGTACATTTGGAGAAATGGGTACTTATAGTTTTTACCCAGCTCATCATATAACTATGGGCGAAGGTGGAGCAGTAGTAACAGAAAATGGCGTAATAAATAAGGCTTTAGAATCATTAAGAGATTGGGGTAGAGACTGTTGGTGTGCACCAGGTGATGCTGATACATGTAACAGACGTTATGATTGGGAACTTGGTAATTTGCCGTACGGATATGATCACAAATATATTTATTCTCATATAGGATATAACTTAAAATTGACTGATTTACAGTCTTCAGTTGGCGTTGCACAATTAGATAAAGTTGAAAAGTTCATAAAAAGAAGAAAAGAAAACTGGAAACAACTCTATGACGGTATGAAAAATCTTGAAGAATTTTTTATCCTTCCTGAAAAAGAACCAAACTCTGACCCAAGTTGGTTTGGTTTTGCTTTGACAGTCAAGAAAGAAGCCCCTTTTTCAAGACCAGAACTAATTGAATTTCTCGATAAAAGAAAAATTAATTCAAGATTTCTCTTTGGTGGAAATATCTTATGGCAACCAGCTTATCAAAACATAGAACATAGAGAAGTCGGAAGTTTATCTAATTCTGATGAAGTTGCACTCAGTACATTTTGGCTTGGAGTTTTTCCAGGATTGTCATTTGAAATGATTAATTATGTTATAGAGTCAATAAACGATTTTGTTGAAAGTAGAATTAGGTAACTAGATAAACTATGGATAAAAAATTAATTAAAAGACTTCTAGATATTTCATACGAAAACCAACTCCATCATCTTGGCAGTTATTTTTCCTGCGTTGAGACAATTGATGATATTTATTCAAAAATGAATCAAGATGATATTTTTATTCTTTCAAATGGCCATGCGGCTGTTGCACTTTACGTGGTTTTAGAAAAACATTTTAAATTCGACGCACAGGATCTTTTAAATGAAATGGGTGAACACCCTCATAGGAATGAATTAAAAAAAGTTCACTGCTCTACTGGAAGCTTAGGAATGGGTATTACTGTTGCTGTTGGAAGAGCCTTGTCAAATAAAGATAGAGATGTGTATTGTATGATTTCTGACGGAGAATGTTCAGAAGGTTCTGTTTGGGAATCTTTAAAGTTTATTCATGAAAATGACATAAATAATTTAAAAATTTATGTAAATGCAAATGGTTGGGCTGCCTATGATTCAATTGACATTGACTATCTTGAAAAGAGATTAAAATCATTTAACCCAAATATTAATTTTATAAAAACAACTGTTGAACAATATGGATTAACAGGTCTTTCGGCTCATTATAAAAATTTTACAAAAGAACAATATGAAGAAGCTGTAGAATCCCTATGAGAAATACATTTGCTAATTTAGTTTTAAAAGAGATGAAAAAAAATGACAACATTTATCTTATTGTTGGAGATGTTGGATATGGAGTTTTTGATGAAATTAAAGATACGTATCCTGAAAGATTTATAAACCCTGGAGCAGCTGAGCAACTAATTGTTGGGATGGCCGCTGGGCTTGCTATGGAAGAAAAAATTCCTATAATCTATTCAATCACACCATTTATTTTGTACCGACCATTTGAATTTTTAAGAAACCTAGTCAATAAAGAAAATATACCAGTAAAAATTGTAGGAAGCGGTAGAGATAAAGATTATGGTGCTCTAGGTTTTTCACATTATGCAACCGATGATGAGAAAATCCTTTCCTCACTTGAAAATATAGAAATTTATAAACCAGATACGCCAGAAGAAATTGACATAGAAAATTTTCTTTATAATAAAAAACCGTGCTATTTAAACCTTAAAAGATAACTTTTGAAAATTTTAATACTAGTTACAAATTCTACTCTTTATCCTTCAAATATAATACTTCCTTTTCTCAAAAATACATGGGGCAAAGATGAAAGAGTAAACATAATTTATTACCAAGGTGGAGAAAATAAAACTTTTTTAGATAAAGATACATTAAAAGTTGCTGCCCCCTTAACTTTTGAACGAGTTAGTGAAAAAGGTCTTAAAGCTTTTGAATGGATTTTAGAAAATATAGACTTTGATGTAGTTTATCGATGCACAACAACTACATATTTAGATATTGATAATTTAATTGCATTTTTAGAAGATAAAAAAATGGATAATTTTTTATGTGGTGTAACTAATACATTCCCACATCATCCAGAGACACCAGAGGATGAAAAAATAACTTTTGTTTCAGGTGCTGGATGTTTCTTTTCAAAAGATGTAGTAAAGAAGTTGGTAGAAAATAAGAAATCATATGACTTTTCTTTATTGGATGATGTTGCAATAGGAAAACTACTAATTAAAAACCTAGAAGTGCCTGTAACAGAAGGCTACTATCAAGATTTTCTGCACGGATATCCTTTATTTAAAGATATAGATTTTGAAAATTATCATTACAGATTCAAATTGGGCAGTATTGCATATACTCCCTACTACCCAAGATATTTAGAAATAATAACTCTTTTATCAATTCACCTAAGAAAAAAAATTGGTACTAAAAAATCATCAACTTTGAGCTTTTTTGTTTACCTCATTGATCTGACTTTCTATTTAATTTATGAGATCTTCCGAATATTAAACCCTCATTTTATAAAATATAAGCTAAAAAGTTTTTTTATATTTTTGAGAAAAATTTTGATTAAAACAGTCAAAATTCTTTTATTAAGGAGAAACTAACTTTTTATAATAACGTTTATTTAAGAGCTGTCCTAAGAAGGTAGTATTTAAAAACATATATATTTTATATAAATTAATTGCTCATCTTTCGTATTGAATTGATTAATGTTTCTGAAATAAATTTCTGCCTTCTCTTTGAAACATGATTACCTAAAGGTAAATATAGCCCATTAGCTCCTAGGTTTTCACTTACAGGTAAATTATACTTCCTTTTTTTTATGTCATCAGAAAGAGCATTTTGTAAGTGCAGAGGCCAAAAAAAAGGTCTTGTTTCTATCCCTTCTTCCTCAAGAGATAAGATTATTTTTTCTCTTATTCCATTTTTCTTTAATACAACTCCAAAAACCCAATAATGATTTTCAGAGTTTTTAAATTTCTTTAAAGGTAGCTGAATTAACTCTTCCTTTCCACTAAAAAGTTCTTGATAATAGTTCCCCTGCTGTTTTTTTTGTTTAATTGTTTTATCTAGATTATTAATTTGTGATTTTCCTAATGCTGCTTGAATGCCACTCATTCTATAGTTCCAAAAAAAATTTTCATGTTGAAATCTAGGAAGTGAAAAATCTAAATTTCTAATTTGCCGGCATAGGGAATCAAATTCTTCAGAATCAGTGAGAACCATCCCTCCCTCTCCTGTTGTAATATGTTTATTAGCATAAAAACTAAAAGTTGAAATTTCCCCAAAAGAACCACAGAATCTATCATCTATTTTTTGACCATGTGCTTCTGCGGCATCTTCGATCAATATGATGTTATTTTCTTCACAAAAGTTTTGTATTTCAATTGCATCAGCAGGCAAGCCATAAGTATGAACCATTAAAATTGCTTTTGTATTGTCAGTTACATGTTGTTTAATATTGTCTATTGTTATATTCCATGAATCTGAATCTACATCACAAAAAACAGGTGTCGCACCTGTTCTAATAACTGCTGATAAACAGGAAATTATCGTAAATGAAGGAAGAATTACTTCATCTCCTTTTTTTAAATTAAGCATTTGGAATGCTGAGTCTAGAGCCACGCTACCATTGCTTAAAGCAACAGCATGTTTCCTGCCAAATTTATTTGCTATCTTGTTCTCAAAATCTTTAACCTCAGGGCTAGTTCCTGAAATATTATTTTTTAATAAAGCTCTATAGACAGCTAATTTATCTTTAAATGTTAAATTTGGTTGAAATACTTGAATCATAACTAAAACGTTTTTTTATCAATTTCCTCAATATATGGTCCTTGTTTTACCTCTATAAATTTACACTTACTTCCCATTTTTAACCCATGACCACCTTGAAACATAGCTAAAATATCTCCTTTAAATAATGAGCTTGTATGTAGCAACTCTAACTCTTTTGAATAAATGTCTACAATTAATTCGCCTTCTGTTACAACGATTACTTCCGATGTGGTTTTAATTTTTCTATCTTGAAGTGAGTGGGTATGTTTTTTTATAATATCCCCCTCAGCTAAATTAAAAATTCCAACTTGTAGCTCTTGAGTGTTTTTGGTTGCAAAATATTTTTCACTACTAATTTCATTTGAGTTAAGAATTAGCGCCAGTAAATTGCCCTCTTTATCTTTAATTTCCATGGTTTATTTATACCTAACTTTTAATGCAGTTTGAATATATGGTATACCTCTCTTTATTAGTTGGCCAATATTCGTTGCTGTTTTTGAAATTCCTGCAATCCTTGTTTCGCAAATATAACCAATTTCAATTATATTAACTTTTTTCTTTATTAAATCAGATAACAAATATATAAAATATTCACCGTATTCAGATTTGTTAAATTGCTCTTCAGCAAAATGTGATTTTCTACCAATAATGAAGCCACTAGTAATATCAGTTAAATTGGTTTTGAATATTGATTTTAAAAATTTATTAAATAGGGTAGAAAAAATCATTCCAAATACAGAGTCATTAGAGTGATATACATTTTTAATTGCTTCAAGAAAGCCTGTTTTTCCAAGTTCTTTAATTCCTTTGTATCCTCCACCCTCAGTAAACCTTGATCCAATAACTACTGATTCTGGATTATTGTTTTGTTCAATAATTAGTTTTTTTACAATATGTGGGGGCATAGATCCATCGGCATCCATCCATAATATAAACTCATATTTTGAAGCTATTAAGCCATCCCAAATAGACATTGGTAAAGAAGATGGGGCATCTCTCTGAATTAAAGAGACATAAGAATGGTAATTACTTAATTCGTTGATAAATTCAAATGTATCATCTGTAGATCCATCATCAACTACCAAGATTTCAAAATTTTTAATTTCTATTTCATTAATATTAGAAATTAGATCAGGAATTATTTTTTTTAAATTTTCAGATTCATTAATTGTTGGCAAAACAATACTTAAACCTGTAATATTTTTGTTCATGATTTAAATCCTAACATTTAATTTTTATTTAATAAGAGAGCTAATTTTTTCTTAAACAGGTAAATATTTTTATTTAATTTTCTATAAGGGTCTATAAATATATAATATAAATTAATTTTTTGTAATATAATTTTTACCTTTGAAAAGAGAATAGTTTTTGTATTCAAATAATGACTTTTTATATAAAACGCATCTCCAAAAGGTAGTTTTGAACTTGCCCATTTTGATTCAACTCTTAAAAAATTATATTTAGATAAAAAAAGGTCGATATCTTCAATAAGAGGATTATTTTCATATAGATAGTCTCTATTGACTTCTGTAAAAATATAATCAATGTTGTTTAAGGAGTCTCCACAACCTTTTAAAGCTTCTAGTTCATAGCCTTGAATATCGATATTTAAAAAGTTTACATTTTGAATGTTAAGCTCTTCGTATTTCTTTATTTGAATTTTTTCCTTAGACTCAAAAGTTATATCTGGATAAAAATCTAAATGTAATTTTGGATATAGTATTGAAGAACTTTGACCCTCATTCTTTTTTTCTATATTTATAGTTTTTATAGAATTATCAGAACCAAGTCCAAAATTATAAAATTCAATAAACGGATACTTCACTTTTAATTTATATAACTCATTAAATATTTTTGATTGTGGTTCAAAAAGATGTATATTTTTTATACCACTGTTAATATAGTCTTTTACTTCTTGACCAAAATGAGCTCCAAAATGAGAAACTCCAGTTAATTCTAATTTATATTTTGAAATTAAGTAATTTAGTCGAATTAACATACCTAATAATTATAAGTTAAAAATTATTGGAAATAAGAAATTGTTTATATTTGATTAAATATTGTAAATTTCACTTTAACTATAATTACTGGGGGAAACCTTAATAAATTAAAAATTGTTTATAGCTTATGAGAAATTTGGTAAAACATGATTGAAATCCAAGAAATACCTTCTACTTATTTGAACTTCGATATTATAAATTACCCGATTCACAACAAATCAAAAGGTATTGAAAGCACATTCTATGATTATTTAAACAAGGAAAATAATACGAATAGTCAACTTTGCTATTTACCTGTACAGTGGACAAGTTACTTAATTGGACAAAACTTTGGGAAAGATATTAACAACTTACAAGAGTTTTGTAAAAAACTGAATCTAGATTATCCAAATAAAAAATTCTTTACAATAACACAATATTCTGGGGGTCCGTTAGTTGAAATAGATAATTGTTTGATTTTCTCTAGCGGTGGAATGTTTAACACCCCTCAACAAAGAAACCTATCTTATATCTCAATTCCTTTAATTACAGCTCCACACGAATATAAAAAAATTACAAATAAACGTTATACAGTTGGCTACTTAGGAAGGAATACGCACGACGTAAGAAGTAGATTAGAAAAAAATTTAGATAGTATAAAGGGTTATTATGTAAAAAATTTAAATTCAGATGGAGTAAAAAATAAAGACTTAAGAAAATTTAAAAAAATTATTAGCAATTCAATTTTTTCTTTATGCCCTAGAGGTTATGGACCAACTTCATTTAGGTTGTATGAGAGCATAGAAATGCAATCTATCCCTATATATATTTCAGATGAATTTATTCTTCCATATTCAAATATTATTGATTGGGAAAAACTTTGCTTACTAGTTGATTTAGATGATATTGATTCAATTCCTGAAAAAGTTGAAAATTTAATGCAAACAAACAAACACTTAGAAATGTTGGAGTATGGTCAATATTGTTATAAAGAATATTTTAACATCGCTTTTATAATTAAAAATATTCTAGATGTAGTAAGTAAGTTTTAATTTCATACTTCTGCAACAATTATCTCGTAAGCTTCAAGTAAATCATTCACAATATAATCTGGCCTAATCTTGCTTTTGTATTCATACCTTTCATTGTTTATCAATATTGATTTCATGTTGCACATTTTTCCTAATTCAATATCAGTATCTCTATCCCCTATTACCCACGAATCTTTTAATGAAAGATTATGTTCTTTAACAGCCCTAAGAACCATTCCATTTTTTGGCTTTCTAGAATTGGATGGTTTATCAGCAGCAGAAGTGTCAAAATAAACATGATCAATCCTTCCATTATGTTCATTAATAATATCTTTAATTTTATTATTAATATTATTGAGCATTTCTATACTTAAGTAGCCTTTTTCTACACCGCTTTGATTTGTAACAATAATATTTAAATAGTTTAACTTTGATATTCTTTCTAACCCTTTCAATGCATTTTCATTTATATTTATTTCTTCTAAATTATTTAAATAACCAACATCATCATTGATTGTTCCGTCACGATCAAAAAATATTGCTTTATTTATTCTTTCATCTTCATTATTTTTTTTAAGATTAATAGATGTTGAAACTCCCTCTAAATGAGGGTGCTCTACCACAATTCCTCCATTTTCTTCTATTACATGTTTTTCTACAGGGTTCTTTGACCAGTCTTTGGAGATAAAATGAACATCTGGTTTAATTAATTGTAAAATTTTATTTGGTACTAAATCATCAAAGATAAAATAAATATTTTTTGATGAAAAACTTTCTAATGCTTTTATTCTTTTTTCAATATTATCTAAAGGGCGATTTTTTCCTTTGTAAGTTGAAATACTTTTATCTGAATTAATTAAAACTAATAACTTATCGGCATTTTTCATACAAAACTCTAGTGAAAATTTATGGCCTTCATGAAAGCGATCAAAGGAACCACTAACTGTTCCAATTTTTATATTACTCTGCCTAAGTTCTGATATTTTGGTTATTAAATCTTCTTTATTATTTATTATCACTTTTTATTAAATCCAAAATATTTAACATGTTTTGAAGCTTCTTTGGAGGAGTAGTTAAGAGATTGAAGAAGTGAATTATTATTTAGTATTGAGTAAACAAAATATGCAAAGAATATATCACCTGATCCGCTTGTGTCTACTGTTTTTGATTTATATTTCTTAGAATAAATTATTTTATTATTTTCTATTGATACAGAACCAGCTTCTCCCAATGTAATAACTGGAATAGTGCTAAAAGTCTTAGATAGATAACGAAGGATTTCTGGAATTTTTTTCTTTTTTGAAAACTCAACAGACTCATTAAAATTTGGTTTAAAATAATCAATTTTTTTAAAGTCAAACTTATTTTTTACATTTGGGTCAAGAAATGTAATTAAATCTTTTTTTAAAGAAACTTCTAATATATCACTAAAAAGATTCTTGCTAAGAAAACCTTTTGCATAATCTGAAAAAATTACTGCATCATAACTTGATGCTTTTTTTTTGAAAGTCTCAATTATTGATTTTCTAAATGGTGCTTGAAACTCTTCATCATCTTTTCTTAAATAGTAAATATCATCAACAATTATTCTTTCTTTAACAGTAGTTTTATATTTTGATTTTGAATAATCAAAAACATTTAGATCTTTGACTTTACTCTTGAGTATTTTACCATTTGAATCATTCCCAATTTGTGAATAAAAATCTACTTTGATTCCCAATTCATTTAATTTAGTAGCTGTTAGAGCAGCACCTCCTGCAAAATAATCTTCTTTCTGTTTTGTAATTATTGGTACTGATGCTTCTGGAGATTGCCTTGGAGAAGTGTAATAAGAAAATAAATCTAGGATTGCATCACCAAAAACTGCAATTTTTATTTTCTTATTATCCATCAAGAAAATTATCTTCTATATTCATTGCAATTAATTGACCTATTGTAATATGCGACTGCTGAATAACTCCAGTAACCTTGGAAGGTATGGAAAATAAATAATCAGATAATTTTTCAACACTCTTAGTTGAGCTACCTGTCATGGTAATTGTGGACATTCCTATTTCTTTTGCTTTATATAGTGCATTCAAAATATTCTTACTTTCTCCTGATGTTGAAATAGCAATTAGAATATCTCGTTCAGTTCCAATAGCCTCAAGCTGTCTAGAAAATACTTCTTCAAAACTGAAATCATTACTAATTGAAGTAATAACTGATGTATCTGTTGTTAAGGCTAATGCAGGTAGTGGGCTTCTATTGTTTTTAAATCTAACTACTATTTCTGCAGCTAAATGTTGAGAATCAGCTGCAGATCCTCCATTTCCACAGAATAATATTTTTCCACCATTCTTAATAATTTTGTTACATACATTTGAAACCTCTATAATTTTATCAACTAATTCAAGTTGAAAATTAGCAATATTTAAGGACTCATTTAAATAATCTAAGTTCTTTTGGTAGTTTTTATTTGTATCCACTTATCCAATTATAGGTTATTTAATTTTTGTTTAAATAAATTATTTTACTTATAAAAATTATTGTGAGTATTCTTGTTTTTACATGGAAAAAAACAAAGTTATTTTTGGGCAACCTTGGGGAGGATTGGGTGACAATCTTGCTTTTTCAAACCTTCCAAGACTTTACAGTGACATTGGTATGCAATTTAAAGTTTCCTTTTTTAACTATTCAAGAAATAATGAAATATTTAATTTTGTTTGGAAAAGAAATAAGCACTATAACGGAAGGAGTTTTTTGATTCCAGATATTGGGTCAAATATTAGTTTAAAACCTCCGAAGGTTGATAAAAAATATAATGTCCTTCAAAAAATAAATATAAAACATGGATTTGACCCAGGTGATGGTTATCCAGACATTAACCTTGATTATTTCACATTTAAAAATACTCCTCAAAATGAAATTGTTGCTGATTTTTCTGGATTTTCTATGTTTAATACGACTCAATACTCCTATGACAAAAATGAACTAGTTGAGATAGAAAAAGATTTTGTTAATAAGGGGATTTATTTTCTTGATTATAAACATTTAAAAAAACATAATAAGGGTAATACGACCATGTTGAAAAAAAATACAATTGAAATTAACTCAGTTGATAATCTTGTCGAAACATTATCTAATACTGAAGTTTTTATATGCCTTAATTCTGGCTCACACATTGTTGCTGCAACTTTAAAAAAATCAATTGGTTTCCCGAAAAAAATTATCAGCTATTATCCAGATTTCTCTTCTGATAAATTTCTTATAGGAAATTATGTATTTGATAATGTTGAATATAAAGACATAAAAGCAATCGAAAATAAAAATGCCGCAACAACTGGAAAAGTTTTACTTTATTCAAGATTATACGATTACTTAGTTAATTAAAGATAGCTTTTTTAGTTTTTCATATTAATTATGATTTATTTCAATCCAATTTTCATAATAAATATCAGGATGATAAGTGGGCCTATGAGGAAACGGATAATAAATTTTTGAATTTCTTTTTTCTCCTATTTTTGCAGCCCACCAGCTGTATGTACTATTGCTTATTATATAATTTTCATATTTAAGCATATTTGCAAATGTTTTTATAGTGTCTGTTTTAATATCATCTTTTAAAGAAGGGCCAAATATATTTTTAGCATTTTTAAATTCAACACATGAATCTACCCAATTAGGATCATCTGTAAAAATATCAAACGAAAAATTATTAATACTACTTGCTTTTTCAATGGCAGTTTTATAATAATTTAAAGGCAGGTATGCTGGGTTATCTCCTCTCCTAATATGAACAGCCGTTGAGCCTTTACTTGGTGTAAATTCATAAGAATCTTTTATAATTTTACTTTCAAGGAGCCCTGATTTAAATTCTTCAAAAATTTCATCAACAAAATATTTATCTTGCCAAAATCCATTAAAACTTGTAATTGGTTTCTTATTTGGAAAATTTAATTTCTTTATTTCAGGTATTACGTCTTGTTCGAGAATAGAAAATAGTATTTTATCAATACTATTAATTTTTTTTGTCATTCTTATTAAATTTTGATTTAAAGAATTGATCTTTCTTAAACCAAAATTATTTTCATCAACAATATAAATATTATGATCTTGTGAATTGTTATTATCAAAAGTATAAAGATAAGGATTGTATCCATTTTTCTTTAAAAATAAAGCAAAACAAATTTGAAATAACTGATTTCCATAACCCCCAAAGATATCTACAATTGCTATCACAAGTAACAATATAATAATCAAAATCAATAATTATTATTTTTTGAGGAAATATTTTAAATAAAATAATTAAATAAAATTACTAGCTATATCATATCTATAATGAACCAAATAAAAAGAATCTACCTCAACTTAGTAAAATTTAATGCACTGTCTAAATCAGTTAGTTTAAAGAAAAAAAAGCGAAGAATATTTTTCTCGATCCTTGCAAAAAATATTAATGCCGGAGTTGAAGTTGTTATTGTTGTTTTAATTTCTTTTGCATTAACCAACGAATCTCCTCCTAATAGCCTCATACAACGTTTAGATTTAGAAAAATTAATAATATTGGTACCTTTTCTAGTTGTAATAAGATTATTAATAAATTACCTAGACCATATAAATCAAGAGTCTTTAATAATAAATATGAACCAATCCCTTAAAAAAGATGCCACACAAAGACTTTTTGGTAATGAAAACTTGTCTTATACGTACATTAATTACAAAGTTTCAGGAGAATCTAACAGCATAACCCAAGTATATAAAACATTCATAAATCTCGTTGGAACTAGTATCCAGTTGATAGTTTATTTTTCTTCTCTTTTATTGTTGAACTTAAATGTTGCAGCAATTTTAATAATTATTTCATTAGTTTTAGTGAAACCAATTTTATTTCTTATGGATAAATTTAAAGAATATTCTAAAAAAAATAGAGACTTAATTATTGAGTTAGATCAGACTCTTGAAAGAATCCTTAGTAACTACTATCTAATAAAGATTTTAAAAAAAGAAAAATCTGAAATCGAAAGGTTTAATGAACGTGCTGATAAAATAGCTGATGTTGGCCTCAAAAATACAAAATTATTTTTTGTAACTCATAATCTCTTCAATACTCTGGTAACTTTCATTATTGCAGTACTAATTGTTCAAAGTTTCTTTAACATTAAATTAACTCTGGAAGTAATGTTTATTCTACTTAGAGGTGTACAATACCTCAGCCAAATAACAGGAATGTATGCAGGTCTTTTAGCTCAAGGAATTTTTGTAAATTCTTATCTAGAGGAATTGAATGGTGTAAGCTCAGAAAAATTAGGTACTCTAGAATTTCTCAAATTAGAAAACCCGAAAGAAAATATTGTCTCTTTAAAAAATATTACATTCAAATATGATGGTACTAATGAAAATATTTTTGAAAAGATGGATATATCTATACCCAATAAAACTCATATTTTAATAACTGGACCAAATGGTTCTGGAAAAAGTACTCTAATCGGTTTAATGAACGGAATTTACAGACCAAATAAAGGAGAAATAAAAATATATTCAGATAAATTTGGGTATGTAGGTCCAATACCATTAATTTTTCAAGATACTATAAAAAATAATATTTTGTATGGAGTAGATGTTGATATTGAAGATGACGTACTGGTTGATTTAATTAATGAATATAATATTTTTGAAAGTTTTAACAAAGACCAACTTGAACATACTGTATCTTCTAAATCACTTTCATCAGGTCAGATGCAAAAAATTTCAATAATTAGAGCTGTTTTAAGAAATCCTGACATATTATTTTTTGACGAAGCTACAGCAAATCTTGATACTAAAAGTATTAACATTGTAAGTAATGAAATAGATAAGTTTCATGGGACAATTATAAATATCACTCACAAGCCTGAACATTTTAGGAATGCCAATAAAGTCTACTTCATTGAAGAAAAAAATATAGTTGAAATAAAGTAGTCTCTATTTTACAAATAATCTTTATATTCAGTTGGTAAATATTTTTCTAGTCTCTTTGAATGTATATGTAAATTAGCAATATCATATCTGTTATTGTTTTTCATGACATAAGGTAAATTATTTTTAAATCTTACTTTCAATTTACCGTTTAGAATTTCTCTTCCAACATAATGATGGCTACCTGCCCATGGTTTGGAAAATATCTTCCTTGGATTACCATCTGTACCACCAATATATTGACCGTATGAAGCTGGGTCAAATATAATATTTTTGATTTCTGGAACTATCGGTAAAAGATTGAATAAATCTTTATCCATATTAAATACACTGTTTAATATTTTCATCTCATTGACTCCTTCTCCATCAAATTCTTTATTGGTGACTAAATCATAAATATATTTAACAATTTTTTTGTAGGTGTTGATATTGTTTGTATAAGAATATCCAAAAATTAATTCATTTTCATTTAATGGAGTTATATTGAATCTATTAATATCGAAAAGACCGTTTAATTCATCAAATGACTTATAAATTAAAACATCTGCATCAAAGTGAACGAAAGATTTGAGGCTTAAAGATTCGGCAATATCAGACAAATAAAATAATCTTAAAAAAGAAGTTGCCCAAAGTGGATTAGCTTCATAGTTTGTGTTTTTATAAATGTTAATTTTTTGAATTTTTTTAGTTAAATCAGAAGAAATTTCAGTTGAATTAATATATTCAACATTGTTATATCTTATTGAGCTGTCTGAACAGAAGTATATTTTTGCATCTTTATCGACAGAAAGTATTGAATTAACTGTATATTTTATATAATCTGGCACATCGCCAAAGTAAACCAATAAATAATTCATATTTCAATTACCTTACTTAAAATTTATTAAAAATATAAAAATATATAAATATTTTTTTATATTTTTGTCTTTATAAAGCATTATTTCTTATAATAATATGAAAATGATACCTAAAATAATTTATAGATCTTGGTTTACTCAAAATATGCCACCTAAAGTTGATAAGGCAATAAAAAGACTTAAAAAACTTAACCCAGAATATGATCATGTTATCTATACAGACTCACAAATCGAAGATTTTGTAAATGCAAATTTTGATGAAAAAATAAAAAAAGCATTTAATTCCTTAGAACATATAGTACCGAAAGTTGATTTTTGGAGATATTTAATTTTGCATAAAAACGGAGGAATATATGTAGATATTGACTCAAGTGTAAATGAACCTCTAAATAAAATCATAGACCCTGGAAATGAAGCTATAGTATCTGCAGAAACTAACCAAGATAATTTTGTTCAGTGGGGACTTTTTTTTAAAAAAGAACACCCTATATTAAAAGAAGTCATTGAAATAGTAACAAATAATATAAATAAAAATCTTTATCCAAATTATTTAAATAATGCAGAGGATTTAATAAAATTGACAGCTGGAGGGCCTTTTACTAAAGCTATAAAAACTATCCACAAAAAATATTTTAATAAAGATCTCATTTGGTCGGAAATAAATGATAAAACAGATTTACTTTTTGAGTTTAATGATGATTCAGAAAGTTTTAATTACAGGCTTTTAGGTATTGACTTTAATGGGAAGCTTACATGGAAAGCTAAGGAATCCTATCAACTATATAATCTAAAACAACATTGGTTAAAAGATTTAGAAGATAATTCCAAATTAAAATAAATTTAGTTAATTAATACTATTTCTATATAAAAGCTCTTTTATAAGTAAATTTTAACTAGCATTAAATTGTGCTTAATACATTTATATGGTATTTGATTAAAGTTAAAAACTATTTAATAAGATTTCCTAAGGTTGACTCAGAGCTACCTTACAGAAAATATTTATTTGATGAATTAATTGATATCTATTCCGAAGACTATTTTAAGAATAAAAGATTTCTAGAAATTGGACCTAGAGACGGAGAAGACACATTTAGACTTGAGGCCTTATCACCAAAGGAAATGGTAATCTTTGACTTGCCTGACAAGACAGAAAACAATTTAACCTGGATAAAAAAATTAAAAACTAATTATAAATTTATAGAAAATAATTTTATGTATATAGTGAAAGACGAGTTTGATAGTTTAGGTAAATTTGATTTGATTTACTTTACTGGAGTTCTATATCATAACCCAGAACAACTAAGATTCCTTCAAAAGATCTATCAAAAACTAAATGACAACGGGGTTTTAGTTTTAGAAAGTGCAACTACTAGACAAAGAAGTCTTATAAACAAGAATGTAGTTGAAATCCTATATCCTTCAACTTATAGAGGTACAACAACAATTACACATCTTCCATCAAAGAAAGCCATTTTAAGCTGGTTGAAAATGGTTGGTTTTAATAAAATATTTGAATCAAATTGCTATAAACCAGAAAATTACAACTCTAAGAATCATAGATTTGCTTGTATAGCTGAAAAAACAAAAGATGATGTACAAGAAGTATATTACAAAAAACAAATAGAAGAATCTCCTTACATTATTGGTGCTTCAACATAAATTAAAAATTTACAAAAAATGAATATATTAATTTTGGTATTTAAATGAAAGTAAAGAAAAAAGAAGCAATTATAGATATTTTAGGAGGTTTTGGAAATCAATTATTTCAACTTTCCTTTGCAAACTACTTAAGAGGCAGTGGGTTTAAGGTTTATATAAACTTGCATAATTTTAGAAGAGTTATTGATAAAAAGAATTCAATTATTACTAACCGTGAGCTTATATTACCTTTAGATTATTTTAAATTTGATGAGATAAAATCTAATAATTTTTTGAAATATGATTTAATTGATAAACTTAAATTAAATAATCTGAATCTTTTTATATCTAATAAATTAATTAAGCACTATTTTTCATGGTTTAATGATAAAAATTTAGATTTAGAAAATGCATCAAAATTTAACAGATTTACTGGCTACTGGCAGACATTAAAAATTCTTGAACATAATAAAGATTTCTTAATTGAAGGATTAAGTAAAAATGCAGAAATAGCTGGTGGATTAAATTCTGCACCTGAAGAAGGGTCTACTGCTTTACATGTGAGAAGAACAGACTACCTAGATATGGGTGAAGAATTAAATGATGATTATTATAAAGCATCATTAGAATATGCGAAAAATAATATTAATAATTTTAGCTATGAGATATTTACTGACGATGAAGATTGGGTTAAGAGTAACAAAATATTTAAAAATGCAACAAAAATAAACTCTTTTGAAAATAATAAAGAAAATACAATCCTTGCATTCTCTTCTATGTTGAAAAATGAAAATTTCATAATCTCAAATAGTACCTTTTCGCTTTTAGCTTCTTTTTTAAAAGAGACAAGTAAATCAATCATCATATATCCAGACCCTTGGTTCAAAAAACAAGAAAGAAATAATCTAGCAAAAAGTAGTTGGATTCCTATAAAAAATAATTAGGTGGTATCCTGTATTAATTTGTTAGGGGAATTGTTATAATTCGAATTATGTCTAATGATTTAGTAAGTGTAATAATCCCCTCATACAATAGATTTAAATATTTAATTAATGCAATTAATAGTGTTCTTAATCAGACTTATAAAAATATAGAAATAATAGTTATAAATGATGGTTCTGACGAAGAAGAGTATTACAATTACAAATTTGATTCAAAAGTAAACATTATACATTTAGAAGAAAACCAAAAAGAACTAAAGGGATTTTCTTCAGATTCTATTAGAAATATAGGTGTTAAAGAAGCATCTGGGAAGTTCATTGCATTTTTAGATGATGATGATATTTGGATGGAAGAAAAAATTGAAAAGCAGATTTTAGCACTAAATAATGGTCAATATAAAATGTCTTCTACTGAAGGTCTATTTGGGTATGGAGAATTTAAAGATGATGAATCATATGAACTTTACAACAGTAAAAAATTTTACAAAAAAATAAAGAAAAAATACAAGGGAACGAAATATTTAAAACGTGGAAAATTTCCTGAAATTTGGGATTTAGATTTTATAAAAATTCATAACTGTATAATTCTTTCAAGCGTTGTTGTAGAAAAAGAAATTTTTGATATTTATGGTGGATTTAATGGTCTCCCAAATGGTATTTCTGATTATGATTGCTGGATTGGTTTATAACATTTAACTTCCTCAATATACATAGATGAACCATTATTTTATTATGATGGAAAACATGGAAGCGGTAGAAACTACTAATCAATTAACTATTTCTTTTGCTAAATTAATTAAGTCATCTTTTTTTTCTTTTATTCCTATATTATTAATTGCGTTTGCATATTCTATTTCATAATTATCACTTTTCATAATAAAAAGTTTTGAAGTCTTGATGAATTTCTTAAAGAACGGAAATTTTGAGTACTGTTCAATAAACGATTTATTTACCAAGTAATAATCAATATACTTTTCATATTTCATTATTAACATTTCCATTTCTTTCTTGTCTGCCGATATTTCAGAAAAATAGGAAGCTATAACTTTAGAATTATTCAAAAACTTTTTAGGAATCTTATTAAAACTCTTTGGAGAAATTACCCAAATAATATCTGCCATACTTATAGTGTTTGTTGATATAGCACTATTTTTTTTATACCAATTTTCTCTAAATTCAGTAGCAATCTGATTGCCATACCCCTCTGTCAAATATGTTTTAATACCAGGGTTTTGATTAACTTTTATATTAAATAAAGTTTTTGATTTTAATGGAAAATTAAAAGACTTATCTTGATAAAACAAAATCGTTAAAACTGACTGATCCTGTCTGTGATTATCTCTATTGCTTTCCTTTGGTGTAATACAATCTTCAATAGAACAAAGGTTGTTCCATTTTTTAGCTAATATTCTAGACTTTTCATTACTAAAGTTAAAACCAACTATACCTCCAGTAAGGTTACGCTTTTTTAAGAGATTACTAGATACTGATAAATATTTCAAAGTACCTGTATGTGTCCAGTCGACTATTGAACCAGCACTTAATGGAGAATAAAAACCTTTTGAAGTTAAAATTACTCTTACAAAATTAAGATTTCCAGTTAAGAGGTTTCCTGCATCAAGCCATAATAAATTAACTTTTTCACTCAAAAGTGTCTCATTAATAATTGCACTTTTCCATGCATATCCTCCAAGCTTTTCATGCTCATCTCTTTTATTAAAAAAAGATGGATATTTTGAAAAATCAAAGAAACGATATTCTAGTTGTTTAAAATTTTCTTTAAGGTTATTTCGTTGAGATGACTCTAGCCCAATATCATAAAATATTACTTTTGTTTTATGTTCATAATGCGAAATTGACTTTAGTAGCTGTAAAAGGCTTTCGTAAAAATACTTATCTGCAGCTGTTACTATAACCAGTTCTTTTTTAAATAGCATTCTAAATCTAAATAAATTACCAATTACTGAAATTATCAGCTTAAAAATATCAAAAATTAAATATGCTACTTCTGAAATAAATACTGTAAATTTCTTTAATTTTATAGAGCTATTAATTGTCTTAAACATAAAAAACTAAATTAAAAAAATTTAATAATCTTCATAATCTTTTTGTTCAGCAAGAGGAGAGTTGAAGGCTGAGTTAATTTCATTTTTTATATGAAACCTCTTATCATTTAATTTATATACTGAACGAGCTAATTCTATAAACTCTTTATCGAATGAATTATTTTTTTCACATAACCTAATCTCATCTTCTGTTATCCAAAGATTTAGATTTAATTCTTTTAATTCAGAATAAAATTTATTGTATTCATTTATATGATTTTTTTTAAGTGCAGATGCAGATTTTTCAAGCAAATTAAATTCATTTTCTATATTTTCTAACTTCTCCTTGTCTGAAATCTTTATTTTTTTTATATCTAAAATTGTTAATTTATCTATTAACTCACCATAAGAAACTGGGATTTTAATTGTCATAATTCACTACATTCCATTTATCGATTAATTTAAAATTACTGTTTCTAACATTATGGTAATAGAGATGTGAATCTGTTTTTATTCTTTCTACAAGATGAAGGAAGCTACTGTTTATACAATGTATTTCTTTTGCATTAAGAATTAATGTTTTGTAATAAAACATATTATCAAATAAATCTGAGTCTTTTGACATATATATAATATCCTTACTGTTTATATTCTTTAAATTATATGTATTTTCATGTGACTGATTATGAACAAGAATATAATTATCTTTATTAGCAGAATAATACTCACAAAGATGTGCTTCTAATTCCTGACCTTTTGATTCTTGGTCTGGGAGTCTGAAATAATCAAAAGAATAATCATATGGATAATCCAATTGCTCATAAAACCAGGTATTAAATGGGTTTTTCTTTACTTTTTCAAATCCAATTCTTAATATTCTTAAATTGTTTTTTTTAGCATAAACTTCTACGTCATCTTCAGAATTATTATTCGTTACTTGAAAAAATTTTATTTTATTATTATCTAAATACAAAAATTTAATCATTTCATAATAATGTGATTTAACAGGCAAATAAATAGTATCAAGACTTTCAGACAGTTTATTAATTAGCCCATTACAAATGATATGATCGCCCAATCCAAGATGGTGGTGAACTATAATTGTTTTCTCACTTATTTGGTCTAACTTGTAGATGTTATTATCTTTAATCAATTTTTTCTTTATAATATATTCATTTTACTAATCTTTTATCAAGTAAATAACTTTTAATTTTCTTTACTTTTCTTAAATGAAAGATTATTTTTTTTAAGATACTTCTATATTTCATATTTATTTTCCTGTATGCATCGTGACGTAATGTTAAAATATTATTTTCTTGTACGTCTTCAGAAATAATTATTTCATTCTTATTTTCTTTAATTTTGTTTATCCAATATAAAACAGTTAGTTTTTCATTGCTGAAAGCAGCTTCTTCTAAAGAGCTAGTAAATTCTTCCAATAATTCATAGGTTATTTCTTTGTAATCGTTGACAAACAGTATTGGTAGGCCTTCAAGATTTGAAAATGTTTCATGATATTTTGTTATAGGTATTGAGCCAGAATATAAAGTCTCCCATACTCTATGTGTGTCTACACCATTTCCCCAAGGGGAGAGTACAAAATTATTAAAATTTAGGTTATTAACATATTCGCTTACTTTAATATCTGGTGAATCTATATTTACCCAGTTATATTTTTCAAACTCTTTATATAACAATTCTCTTTCTTTATAATTTGTAATTCTGAAATTAATATACATAGATATGTCCTTCTCATTATCCTTTTTATGAATATTTCTAAAATCAGAATGTTTAAGATTTTTAGGAGAATAGTCATTTGATAAGCCATAGGGCAGAGGAACTAAAGATTCGTTCTTGTAATCTACATTTATTGAATACCACCTAGAAATACATTTTGGTTTTTTATCATATATCTTTTTTGTAATCATCGTATCTGTTTGATTTGTTAAAAGAATTAAATTATTTAATTTTGTTATTTTTTTCAAATCAGAGAAAAGATTTGGTAAAAAATCAGTATTACAAAAAATAATATCATTTTCATTTAGGGTAAAGCTTGTTTGTTTATAAGTTGTCATAGATTCAGATTGAAAATAAACTCTATTTTTTGAGTCTTTGAAATTTTTATACTCTTGCGTACTAATATTTTCCGCATATACAAAATCACAATTTCTTGCAAAATTATAACTTGATAAAATATCTTTTGGAGTTAAATCATTTATATACAATCTCATTATTATTTTTTACTTGATTTTAATAGACTAATTAATACCCCTACTACAAATTTTATTGGCTTTTTTATAAAAATAAATCTAAAAGTTAATATTCCTTGAACAAATCTAAATAAAGCATCCGGTCTCCAAGTATTTACAATATGGTAATTGTTATTATTTAGTTTCATGTGCTGGTCTTGATAATATTTTGACTTTGGATTATATATTCCCCTTACAGACCATGGCTTATAGCTACCTGCATAATGTATCAAAGATATTTCATTTTTCTCATTCTTTGACCTTTTATCAAAAAAATCTTGTTTTGTTAAATGAAGATTGTAATTTAAATATTCACTTAATTCAATATAATCACCATCAAAATATGAATTAAGTACATCTTGATCCCAATAGTAAACATCATCTTTTATTCTGTTTAGTTCTTCAAGTAGTTTTGAGGATGTAGAGTTTTCTAACCATTTTCTATAATTAATAACCATTACGCCAGCATTAAAGTATTTTTTACTTTTAAGATCTAAACGAAAATTATTGTCAATATTTTTATAGTTTTCATCTATAAAAGATTCTGTTTTTGCTGAAATTAAATATTCAGATTCACTAATTAATTTTATTTGATTTCTTAATATTTCGACAGGTGAACTGACACATATTATATCTGAATCCAAATATGTTATAAAGTTAATATCTTTTGGTAAGTATTGTTCAATAAAAAATCGATAATACGTTGCTTCAGAAATATGAGTTTTAAAAACTCTAGGAAATGTTTGTAGTAATTCATGATCTTTAAATTCATATATATCTATTTTCTTAAGATTTTTTCTTTTTTTAATTCTTTCTAAGTAGATAGCAAAAGACTCTGGTTTTCTGTGGATAATATATATATTTATTTTTTCTGTAGTTTTATCTAAAATCGAATTTATTGAGTTGTTTGCTTGTACGTTATAATTTTGATCAAAACAATATACAAAATTAATATCTTGGCTACTCATAAATCCTATTTACTTTATTAGCTTTAAGATTAATTTTCTTTGAGATATAGTAAACAAGTAATGATGTAAAAATAAATTTATCTATTGAAATTTTACTTAACTCTATTAACAAATTTTGAAAATCTTGATTTTCTACTGGGAGCCCTATACCTCCTAAAAAAGAATTTAAATTATCAATACTGAATATCATCAACAAAAACTTAAATGCTATTGCTCCCAAAAAGCTTGTTGTAAATATTATTAAGTAACTACTAAAACTAAAGAAAGAAGAAAAGAGCCCCAAGAGATAATTTGGCTGAGTGTATGGTTCTAAGTTACCGAATGAGTTTATAGCTTCTTGCAAAGCTGTTGTTTCTGATGTTTCAAAAAACAATATACCTAATAAGCCAAAAACTGAAAAAATTATCAAATAATACTTAGTAATTGAATATTTATTCTTAATACTATCTGAATAATGTATGAATAACGATAAAGGGATTAAAGAATATAAATATCTATAGCCATAAGATGAAGCTGTTGAAGCCCAAATAAAAACAGTTGAAAAAACTTGTCCAAAAGAAAGAAATAATAATATTTTAAGTAATAATTTATTTTTTTTAGTAAAAATAATAATCCAAACATACAAGCAAGAAATAAATATAACTGGTGAGAACCAAAATATACCAAACTCTTTGCCAAATAGAATTTGAAATAAATATAAAAAATTGTTCTCAAGAAATAGAGGAAAATTATTAATACTATTTAAAAAAATATCTAATTTTTTACTCGCATCTCCATAAATAAGAACCGGGTTAATAGTCGCTATGCCGTAAACCTTATAATTTAGAAATACAAAAACTATAGTCGAGAAGATTATTGAAATATAAAAATTTACCTCAGTAATTAGCTTTTTAGAATTATTAAGTTTATTTGGAAATAGTAATTTAATTATTAAAGGTAATAGAACTACATAATAATTAGTCCACCTAACCAAAAGAGACATTAGAACACCCAAGGGAATTAAAAAAGAATAAAATTTTTTATTATTATTTTTTTCTGAATAAAAACTTACTGAAAGAAATGCTATGAGTGAGGTGGTAAAAACTTCATAGACATGAGTCATACTATATCTTTCAAAAGCAAAATATGGCAACCCTGAACCTAAGAATATTAATAAAATAAAATAAAAATTTTCATCAACTTTTAAAATTTTTAATACTTCATAAATTAAAAATATAGAAAGAAAAAAATAAAAAACTGAAGATAGGGAATATAGAAGAACTTTATAATTCATTAACCCATTAGGATCTGTACTGAATAAACTGTCAGAAATATTATCAATTATGCTTCCTAGAAATAGGAAAGGTGAAGATAAAATTCCTGTACCGATAAAGCCTTTCGGGGCTATTTTATTATTTTTATTATATCTTTTCTTTTCAAATCCTTCTAATTGATTTGAATAGTCAAAATCATAATCAATTACCAAGCTTTCAGCATGAGAATAGTAATCATGATCATCTCCACAGCATAATGGCTTTTCTATAAACCTAAAATCTGATCTAAGT
>Ga0111541_10000058_pt1 | contig 29854 bp, 29 predicted proteins | sample Knorr_S7_td_DCM__FD_83039 | JGI IMG/M metagenome (GOLD analysis project Ga0111541, IMG submission 83039) | Marine microbial communities from Southern Atlantic Ocean transect - Knorr_S7_td_DCM_ad_131m_LV_B (version 2) (version 2) | ecosystem: Environmental > Aquatic > Marine > Oceanic | place...
ATACCGCAAATGGTTGGAATTGGACATTTGTATGGGATGAAGACAATCTTCTTTTCGAACAATACAACGGTTTCTTTGAAGGTGGTGAAGGATGGTCTGGAGGAATTGAGCCTAGATACCTCATAATGGATAGAAATCACTTTGTAAGATTGGTTGACCAAGGCTCATTAGATTCAATTGCTGGAACTGGCGGCTCTCTAGGTGAATTGCTTGAAACATTATGGCCATGCTTTGGGAATCCAAATTGTGTCGCTAGATTAGACTAAAAATAAACAATAACAGATGGGCTGCTTTACAGTGGCCCACTAATTTATTCTTACTGATTAATAAAATCACTAATTAAACAGTGAAAATGATGTACACCCTTTTCCATTTTTGGAGAAAATCTTCCATGTTTGTAAAATCTTGAAAGAACACCTTTTTGGACACTTTCGACAATTTCTTCATCTTCAAGTTCAACTTTTTCCAAGCTTGCACCAGCGCCTAAATCTAATTTTTCTTCTTTCCAAACATATGCTCTAAATTCAACTTTTGTCTTGTTGACAGAGATTGGCTTGACAATATTCACAGATAATCCCCAAGGATAAAAATTCAGCATAATGTTGGGAAATAACCAAAAATAATAAGCTGCTACCTTCTTGCCATAATCAATAGAATTCTTTGGTAGATTAAAGCAGTCTTTTTCATCCTTGCCGACTCCAACTTGAAGGCTTGAATATGGAAATAATTCAATATGGTATTCCTGATGTTTTAAAACTGCAGAAAGTCCCTTATGTACAAAAGGGCAATGAAAACATTCAAGATAATTATCACAATATAAAGCCCAGTTTGCATCCACTGTATATTCTTTAGACAAGTCTTCCCTGTAAATAAAATCCTCTACCGGCATCCATCCCACCCTATCCTCTACATCTTTTATTAAACGGTCAAAAGAAAAGGAAGGCTCTAGTGAGGTAAAAATAAATTGTTTCCATTTTTTTGTAGGCACTTTTGAAAGATTATCTCTTTCTGAAGGGAAGTTCTGCATATCTTTTGTTTCAGGCATGGATAAAAACTTACCACATGAATCAAATCTTCTTCCATGATATTTACAAAATATAGACTTTCCAATGTTGCAAGGTTCCTCCATTAGTAAGTTTCCACGATGTGTACAAACATTTGAAAAGCAATCAATATTTTTATTTTTAACAAGAAAAAGAGGCTCTTTTATAAAATCATCTAAAAACCTAAAAGGAAAAGCATCTTTTTCAGATTGAAGATTTGATTCATGGGTGATCAGCTGCCAACTCTTTTCAAAAATGTCCTTTTTTACCTTGCAGAAAAAATCTTCAGAAGAATAAAAAGAACCCGGTAAGGTGAAAGCTTTTGTTATATCTTTATTAATCCTCTTCATAAAGGTGAAGACTGGTGGAGACTGCGGGATTCGAACCCGCCACCTCCTGCTTGCAAAGCAGGCGCTCTACCGAATGAGCTAAGTCCCCGTTTGTTGACTGATTACGGATTCTAACCAAGTTTTGAACCATAATCTACCTATTCCAGCATCTGTTCTTTCCGGATGCCACTGAACAGCATTCCATAATCCACTTTCACTGATAAAGGCCTCAATAAGACCATCTTCTGAATAAGCTGTCGGAAAAAGACTTTCTCCAAGAGTCTTTAATCCTTGATGATGATGGCTTGTAACGTAAAAGTTACTATTTTCAGATTTAATTAAATGAATAGTGTCAGTTGATTTTTTTGTTGAATCATCTCTATGTATTTTCAAATCAAAATCACCATCTTTTATGTCTGCCCATAATTTACCACCACAAAAAACATTCATAACCTGAAAACCTCTGCATACACCAAGTATTGGCTTGTTTTCTGAAAGAGCCTTATGGATAACTTCAAACTCAAGATCATCCCTTTCTTTTTTAATCCCAGCAATTCTTTTTTCAGGATCGCTACATGTGTAAGCTCCTGTCTCCACACCTAGATCCCCTCCCCCACTCAAAACTATTAAAGGATATTGAGAAACATCATTCACATCTGTTATCCTCACAGCTCTCAAATCAAACTCTTCAAGCCACGAAGCATATTTGTCAAGATATTTATCAGCAGATAATGTTATTCCGATTTCAATCATTTTTTCTTTGAATCTTTAGATGATGTTTTGCTGTTTGATTTTTTAGCTGAAGAGCTTTTTGTTGGAGACTTGGAAATTCTGTTGTCGCTCACATAAAAACCACCACCTTTAAAAACAACCCCCATCCTTTTAGTGAACTGTTTTTCCCAATCTGGCTTATCACATTCAGCACATTTTTGATTAAGTTTTTGATTTGGGGAAATCAAGAATTCCTCAATGTGCCCACAATTTTTACATTTGAAATTAAAAAGAGGCATTTACTTCAACCTTAACTGGATTTAAATTAAATCCTTATCCTCGTCAAGAAGATCAAAACCGTAATCCATATATTTTACGATAGCACCTTTCTTTCCTTTTTCATGCTTTTCCTTGTTTACAAGTTCTTTCATGATTGAAACAAACTTCTTCATTTCTCTTCTCAGTTTTTTTTCTCTTCTTCTCATTTTCAAAATAATTTCAACACCAGCAAGATTAACTCCCATATCCCTAGTAAGAGTCATGATTGCCTTGATGTCATCAACATCAGCATCAGTGTACATCCTCGCTCTACCTTTTCGCTTTGGAATTATCAAACCCTTAACTTCATAATTTCTCAATGTTTGGGGGTGGATATTCAACAATTCAGCAACAACACTTATTGGATAAAAAAGATCACTCATCTTGGTCTCCTGAATCTATCCTTAACTTTTGGCAATAGAGAATTCAACTTTTCAACAATCGTTTTGATATTCCTATTAATCCTGCCAACAGGATGTGCCCTAAGCCTCAAATTCAAATCACCTCTTCCATTTCCCCTTAATCTAGGAAAACCCTGCCCTTTAACCCTGATGACATCTCCATCTCTAGAGCCACTTGGTATCTTAACGTTGACCTTGCGCTTTCCTGGAAGGATAATATCAAGACCTACACCAAGGAATAATTCAGGCATGGTTAAAATTGCATCAACAATGAGATCATCCTCTTCTCTTAAAAAGAGTTTATCGTTATTTTGATTTACCACAACATAAAGATCTCCATTTTGGCCACCTTTAATACCGCTATGACCTTTTTTAGTGTATCTAATCTTGCTGCCAGCTCTTATGCCTGCAGGAATCTTTATTGATATATTTTCGTTTCTAGCAATCCTTCCTTGTCCTCGACAAGAAAAACAAGGATCATATATTCGTCCCAAACCTTGACACTTTCCACAAGTACTTTGCACTCTCATAAAACCCATGCTCCTAGTTATATTTCCGGTACCCTTGCATGTGTCACATGTCCTTGGTGTTGTGTTTGGTTTTGTCCCTGAGCCCGAGCACTCATCACATGTTCTATATCTTTTAATAGTTATGTCTTCTTCAACACCTGACTCAATCTCTTCAAAAGATAAGTTTTTGCTAAAAACCAAATCCTCCCCTCTTCTCGCAGGACTTCTTCTCCTTGATTGAGATCTCCCAGAAAAACCACCTCCAAAAAAAGTATCGAATATATCGTCAATTCCTAAGTTTGAAAACATTTCTCCAAAATCTTCCATGTTTACTCCAGCCTGAGAGGCTGGACCGCCAGGCTGAAAAGCCGCCATTCCATACCTATCGTAAAGATCTTTTTTCTTTGGGTCTGAAAGTATCTGATAAGCTTGTGATATTTTCTTAAATCTATCTTCAGCTTCGGAATCACCAGGATTTACATCAGGATGATGTTTTCTTGCGAGCTTCCTGTAAGCCTTTTTAAGTTCTTTTTCAGTTGCGTTTTGAGAAACACCTAATCTCTCATATAAATTATCACTATTTATGCTTGTCAAGCTTTTCTTCCTTCTGAGATTTCAACCATGGCTGGTTTCAAAAGGTTACCATCTAAAAAATACCCTTTTCTCAAAACCTTAGAAATGTACTTCCCTTTTCCTTTTACAGCCTTATGGAGAGCAGGATTGAATTCATCTGATTCAACCTCTTTGACACCCAGCCCTATTAACCTGTTTAATAATTCATCGCGTATCATTTCAAGCCCTTCACTGTCTTTAGAAAATTCTAGAGCACGTTCTAAAGATTCAATCGAATCAATTAGAGCAAGCGCTCCATCAGCCTTACCCTTTCTTAAATTTTCTTTGATTTGAATATCTTTTCTCCTGATGGTATTTGCCTCTTCTGACTTAACTGCAATATACTTCTTTTGTGCATCTTTAGCTAAATCAAGAGCCCAAGCAAGAGCTTCATCAGTTTTGGCCTTATCTATCCACTGTTTAATTAAAACTTGAGGTTTTCTAAGATTATTCTTCACCTTCTATAACTTCCTCGTTTTCTTGATCTGGAGTTGGCTCACTGTCAACATCCTGATTATCTTCAGGTTGAATCGTTTGAGCAAAAGCCATTGCAGCTTTTTGAAGGTCTTCTATCGCTGTTTTCTTTGTATCAATATCCTCTAAACCTAATGCTGACTTTGCACTCTCTATGGCTTTTTCAAGCTCTTGAATCACATCCTCAGTAGCTTTTTCTTTATTTTCTTCAAGCATTGACTCCGTTTGCCAAATTACCGAATCCAGATTATTATGAATCTCAACAGATTCCTTTTTTGTCTTGTCCTCTTCGGCATACTTTTCAGCATCCTCAATCTTTTGTTGAACATCCTCCTCAGTTAATGATGTTGATCCTGTAATTTGTATTTTTTGAGATTTGCCAGTTTTTTTATCTGTCGCTTCTACATTTAAAAGACCATTAGCATCAATCTTGAATGCAACTTCAATTTGAGGAATACCCCTTTTGGCTGGAAGTATACCGACTAGTTTAAACCTGCCAAGTGTGACGTTGTCACTTGCCATTTTCCTTTCGCCTTGAAGGACGTGAATTTCAACTTCTGGCTGATTGTCAGCAGCTGTAGAAAATATTTCCTTATGCTCAGTAGGTACGGGAGAATTTCTTTTTATCATAGATGTCATAACTCCACCTAACGTTTCTATTCCTAAACTTAAGGGAGTCACATCAATCAAAAGAATATTTTTCTCATCGGTTGAATCTGGATCCAAAACATTACCCTGAATTGCTGCACCAGAAGCAACGACTTCGTCAGGATTAACGCTTCTTTCTGGAGTTTTTCCAAAAATCTTTTTACATAAATCTTGCACTTTTGGTATTCGTGTTGATCCTCCAACTAAAATCACTTTATCTATATCAGATGAAGAAACACCGGCATCTTTCATCGCATTCTCACAAGGCTTAACCAATCTCTTCATGACTACATCTGAAATTTTTTCAAACTCAGATCTTGTTAAAGTTGCCTTGAGATGAAGCCCTTCATGCAAATAAGGCAAATTAATTTGACTTGATGGAACCGAACTTAGATCTTTTTTAGACTTTTCAGCAGCTTCAAGAACCCTTGCCCAAGCTGTCTTGTCTTTTCTCAAATCAATTTTATGTTCAGCATAAAACTTATCTGCTATCCAATCTGCAACCAAATCATCTATATCAGCTCCACCCAATTTGGTATGACCATTAGTCGCTTTAACCTCAAAGACACCATCACTTATTTCAAGTACAGTTACATCAAAGGTACCTCCACCAAAATCAAAAACAGCAATTGTTTCATCTATGTCTTCTTTATCAAGGCCATATGCCAATGCTGCTGCGGTTGGCTCATTGATAATTCTTTCTACCTCTAATCCAGCTATTTCAGCAGCCTGCTTTGTTGCTTTTCTTTGACTATCATTGAAATAAGCAGGAACGGTAACAACTGCCTTTTTCACCTCTCCACCTAAATACGTAGAAGCATCGGCTTTAAGCTTCATTAAAACTTTTGCTGAAACTTCTTGTGGTGTCAAATCTTTCCCATCTACAGAAAACTTTTTAGAAGTGCCCATGTGCCTTTTTGCGTTAGCTATTGTCCTTTCTGTAGCTATCGTCATTGCTGCAACTGCCTGATCTCCAACTAAAATTTCTCCATCTTCCTGAAAAGAAACAACAGAAGGGGTCACCCTGCCACCCTCTGCATTTGGAATAATCTCCGATCTTCCATTTAGAAATACGGACATACAAGAATTTGTTGTCCCTAAATCAATTCCTATAATTTTTGTCATAATTTTTTCCTCCAAAATATCTAATTGTTAATTAAAACAAAACATATTATACATAATTAGTGTTAATTTGTCAATTCAATTTAGTCTATACTTATAAATTAAATTTAGTCTTTGTTTATAAATTAAAAAAATAAACTATTTGTTAACAATTGATTAAAATTAAAACAATGCGCAAAATAATCATTTATATCGTTATGGTTTTGCTGATTTACCTCTCTTACATTTCTGATTTGCAAGATTCAAATATTAAATATGTGGAATACGACCAAAAAAACACTTATACGGATCCTTTCAGCGTAAAGATTCAGCTTGACAACCAGCCAGACATTCAAATCATAAAAGATCGCCAAAAATTATTTGATGGAATTATTCAAAACCAAAAAATAATCGAAATGAAAGTTAAAGAATCAATAACGATAAGAACAAAAGATTTTAAAAACGTATCTGTATATTGGCTTGATGAAGATAGTCAATGGGTTAATGTTCAAAAAATAGAACATCCTTTTAGCCTGACTCTTACTCGTAGTGGGGGTAAAATTCTTTTGTTTGTAGACCAAGGAGAAACAGAATGAAGAAAACATTTTTACTTTTATTATTATTACTAGGGGTCCAATCACTAAAAGCAGTAGATGTTGTTGAGGTCAATTTTCCAGATTCAAAAAATCTTGAAACAGAGTGGCTTGGAAATATATTTGGAATAAATCCAGGAGACACATTCTCAACTGTCTCGATAGAGCAAGGCTTGGAAAGACTTTATTCATCAGGATTTTTTGTTGAAAAACCAACATCAGAAACAATAACAAATGATGGCAATGTAATAATAAATATAAGATTTAAAGAATTCCCTATAATTGAATCTATAGTTCTTGAAGGTATAGAGTGGATTGATCCATTAATGGTTTTGAATTCCATCACAGTCAAAGAAGGCTTCATCCTTAACACCAATGAGCTAATGGAGAGCTATAGGATAATCAAAGCAAAATATGCAGAAAGTGGGTACCCATGGATATTCAATGAATCAGAAAGTTTAAATTGGGAAAGCAAAACCTTAACGATCAAATTTATTGAACCTTTATTTGGTGATGTGGTTTTTGAAGGTTTGATGAATACAAACCCTGATGCATTAAAAAGATTTCTTTGGATGGAAAAAGGTGACCCAATAACATATTCAGCAATCCAACTTGAGTTAAAGGATTTGTATGGAACAAAACTCTTCTCATCAGTTCCAGAAGTAAGAATACAACTACCAGAAAAAGATGAAAATTTACCATATTTTGATATCGTTTACTCTTTAACAGAAGCAGAAAAAACAGCAAATTTATTATTTGGTGCTTTCTATGGTGATACATCAGGATTAGGAGGATATATTAGCTATAGAGAGGATAACTTCAGAGGTAATGCTGTTAGCCTTGGAACAACATTATCTTATGGAGATAGAGGTAGCTCTTATGATGTGTCTTATAAAGATGACAGCTATAAAGACACAAGGCTTTCTTTAAGCTCAAGGATCTTTGATACCGATAGAAACATAATTTTTTATGAAGAGCCAACAGACCCAAACTATAACTTTGCAAGCAAGGGAGGAGAAATTTCACTAGGCAAAAGAGTTGACAGGATGACAAGGCTCGACTTTACGCTTCATTCAAGTGAAAACGATTACGCATTAGATAGTGGTGATGATATATGTACCTCGAATCCAACTGTTGACTGTGGTGACCTTCTTGCAGAAAAGGGAATCCTTAGAGGAGACCTAAACAGCATAAGTCTTGGATACACCAAAGACACAAGATTTAATCCTTTTGACCCAACAGACGATGCTACTTATTACAGCTTCTCTATCGAACATGGCTTTGACTCTTCTGAAGAAAGTTTCGGATTTACTAAATACTCATATGATTTGAGAAAATACAAACAACTAAAAAACCCTGAATTTCTTCTAGCTGGAAGATACAAGGTTGGAAAAATTGATGGCGATGCTCCATCCACAAGGCGATTCTGGACAGGTGGATCATCCTCCCTAAGAGGATACGACTTAGGCGAACAAAAAGGCAACTATCAATCCTTGCTAAATCTTGAATTAAGATGGCACAAAGAAGACACACCTTGGTCAGCCGCTTTATTTGCTGATTATGGATCATCCTCAAATGAATCAAGTGCACTTTCTTTTGAAAATGCAATGATGAGTTATGGAGTTGGTGTGAGGTTTAGCATAGGTTTCTTTGGCATCGCACCAGTAAGATTTGATTTGGCTTTTTCACCCGATCTAGATGATACTAAATTTCACTTTTCTGTAGGACATATGTTTTAATGGCTTGGAGCTTAAATCAATTATCTAAAATTTCCGAAGGAAAAATATGCGGAAGCAAGGATTCTCTGATTATTGGATTATGTTCCTCGGAAAAACCAATAAAAAATTGTCTGGCATTTTCGCTAGATGAAAAAATATCAAAAAAACTGACTCAAGCTGGTTGCTTTATCATATCTAAAAAAGAACCATTAAAAGGGATATGCCATCCAGATCCAAAATTAGCATTTTCTCTGATAGTAAACAAAATAAAACCAACTTATAAAAAACCGGAAAAATTAATAAGCTCAAAAGCACATATAAGTAAATCTGCAAAAATAGGTAAAAATGTTGAAATCGGACCTTTTGCATTCATTGGTGAAGATGTAGAGATTGGAGAAGAAACTAAAATTTATGCTTTTTCATTCATTGGAAACAAATGCAAAATTGGATCTTTTTGCAAGATTATGCCCCACGCAGTAATAATGGATAATTGTAGCTTGGGGGACGAATGCCTGATAGGCCCGAGCTCAGTTGTAGGAAATTCTGGATTCAACATACACAATACTGGTAAAGAGATATTCAGAATGCCTCATGTTGGTGGTGTTCAAATTCAAAAAAATGCCACTATAGGAGCATTGAACACAATTGATGGAGGTTTAATCGATTCAACAAATATTGGAAAAAATCTAAAAACCGATTCACAAGTACATATAGCTCACAATGTTGATTTAGGAGACAATGCATTGATAGCTGCAAAAAGCGGTATAGCAGGAAGTTCAAGAATAAAAGAAAATTTTATAGCTGGAGGACGTGTTGGAGTTTCCGACCATACAAAAATAGGTAAAAACGTAACAGCTGGTGTGGGAAGCATGATAATTTCTGACATTGAAGACGATTCAACAGTGCTTGGCTATCCGGCACGTGCAAAAAAAATTACACTTTCAATATGGGCAAGTCTTAAAAAATTACCCATATGGATGAGAAAGAAAAAATGATTCACCCTTCAGCCATAATACATAAAGATGCTATTTTAAGCAATGATGTTTCAATAGGCCCCAATTCAATTGTAGGCAAAAACGTAAAAATTGGCAAAAACACAATCATTGAAGACAATGTTAGACTGGATGGCAATGTAAATATAGGCCAAAATGTATATATTCACAGAGGCGTAACAGTTGGGCCTCCTCAACATTTATCTTTTAAAGATTACAGACATTCGACAGAGATTCAAAACAAAACAATACTGAGAGAGTTTGTAACGATACATGGGTCAACAAGCGAGACGCCAACAAAAATAGGTGAAGATTGTTACCTTATGGCTTTTTCACATGTTGGACACGACTGCAACCTTGAAAACAACGTAATATTGACAAATTTTGTCCAATTAGGTGGGCATGTCATTGTGGGGAAAAAAGCAGTAATTGGTGGAGGGACAATGGTGCATCAAAGAACAGAAATAGGTAAAAGAGCAATGGTTGCAGCAATGATAGCAATTCGTTCCTCTGTCCCTCCCTACTCTATGGTTGCAGAAACAGGAAAAGGAATAAAAATTGTTAGCATTAACAGAAGAGGAATGTCAGATGATCTAAATTTAAGAAAAAATGCTGTCACAGCAATGAAATTACTGAAAACAGAAACAAATAAAAAGATGTTAATTGAAGAACTTTCAAGACTGAAAACCAATGAATCATCAAATTTGAAAAACTTTATTAATTCAAATACAAAGTACTACAAGTGGGATTAATGAAATTTGCACTTGCTGGAAATGGCAAAATGGGAAAGCTTCATTACAGCCATCTACTTGAAAGAGATGACATTGAACTTGTTGCGGTTATTGATCCAAGTGAAAAAGCGCTCTCTTCATTGGATGAAAAAATTAAAAAATATACAGATTTTAAAAATTTTAATGAAAAGATAGATGCTTTAATTGTTGCAACACCAACAAAACATCATAAAAAAATAACAAACTACTTCTTGGAAAAGAATATTCATGTTTTGGTTGAAAAACCAATAGCAAAAAACATAGAAGAAGCTAAAAGCATGGTCAAAACTGCAAAAAAAATGAACAGGGTTTTAATGATTGGATACATAGAGAGACACAATCCGATGATACAAACTTTGTCAAAATCCATTCAAAAAGAAAAAATTGAATCAATTTACACATCAAGATGGGCTCCAAGGCCAAAAAGAATCATGTCTGAAGGTGTAGTTCTTGATTCGATGATTCATGATACAGATATAGTTTTACAGTTACTGGGCCAAAAAGCCAAAATAAAAGATGCTTTTGGCAACCTAGGAGCTGATGGTTATCCAGATAATGCAAAAGTGATTTTAGAAACTGAAAATAATCAACTTGTTCATCTGTTTGCTGGATGGGAAACAAAGGTAAGGCATAGGACAATCTGTCTTATAACTGAGAAAAGTTTATATTTAGGAGACTATATAAAAAAAACTTTAATAAAAATCGATAGAAAAGACAATAAAAAAAAGAAAATTTTAATTGAGCTGGGTGAAATGGATGCAATAAATCAGCAAATAACACAATTTAAAAATAACATAATTCAAAAAAAATATTATCAAGAAAGTTTAAATTCTTTGGAGATTGTTCTAGATGCAACTGAAAAAATAATCTCAGAAAATAAAACATGACTAAAACAGCAGCCCTCATAGTCACCTACAACGCTCCAAAAACAATATTAAAAAAACTAATTGAAAGTATAGAGACTCAAGAAGAAATCAAAAAAATACTAGTAGTAGATAACCACAGTGAGAAAAAAAATGGAATTAAATACTTAAAAGAAAAAAATATAGAAATCATTGAAATGAAAAACAATAAAGGATTTTCAGCAGCTGTAAACAAAGGAGTAAAAGCTCTTTCAGAAATGAATTACATACTGCTTTTAAATTTTGACATAATTTTGAAAAAAAATGCTGTCAAAGAGATGCTAAAAATTTTCGATAAAAAATCTAAAATTGCTGGGGTTGCTCCAAAAATATATCTTTATGATTATCCAAAAAACTTTGACTCTGTTGGAACAATGGTTCATCCTGGATTAATAGCTGCAAACAGAGGCATTGGTCAACCTGATTTAGGACAATTCGATATCTCAGAACCAGTTTTTGGATCATGTTTTGGATGCACTTTGCTGTCTGTAAAAGCATTGAAGGAAATAGGTTGCTTATGGGAAGATTTTTTTCTATATTACGAAGATGTGGATTGGTGCTGGAGAGCAAGAATGGAAGGTTGGATATTCATGACGGCTCCAAAAGCAGAAGTGATTCATCATCACTCGTTCCTTTTAAAAAATGAACCTTCAACATTTAAATATCTCTACATTCAAAGCAATCTTTTACTCTCACTTGTTAGATTGCTAGAACCACAAAAAGCATTTATAGAAATAATAAGAAGAAGCAGGGCTCTTGTCAATAGAGCAAAAATTGAAAAAGAAATGACTGAAGTCACGCTAAGCCTTTTCTCTCGCTTTTTCAAAATGTTAATTCCAGCACTTATGTCAAGATTCAAAATACAAAAAAGAAGAATAGTCAAGGATTCTTTGGTTTTTGGTTTTTCGGATGGTCATGAAGGCTGTTTTTCTGATACAGAATACAAACCTTTAGAAAACAACTTGCCACAAACGCTTGCACTTTATCAAAAATGGACATTGACATTTTCAAATAAATACAAAAAGGAGGCTGAAGATGCATCAAGAAGAGTTTAAAAAGCTATTGGAAAAAGAAGCTAAATTTTGGGCCCACTTTAATGAAGACGCATTGAAGAAAGGTATTCCGCATTGGCTTGATCTTCAAAACGCAAAACCTATAAAAAGAAGACCTTACAACCCTTTTAATGATTCCAGGATTGAACAAATCATAAGAGGTGATATAAAAGAAGAATTTTTACAATCAGCAAAAGCTATTGCAGGCAGAAATAAAAAAGCTTTGGATTTTGGCTGTGGCATGGGGTGGCTTTCCTTGGAACTGTCTAGACAAGGTTTTGATGTAGACGGTTTTGACCTGGCAGAAAGAAGTATTGAAATTGCAAAAAAATATTCCAAAAAAATGCAACAAAAAATAAATTACGAAGTTGCTGACCTGAATAACCACAAATTTAAAGAAAATTTTTATGATGTTGTTGCTATATGGGATGTTCTTCATCATCTAGTTGACCCGGAAACAGTTTTAAAAAGATTGAAAAAATCACTCAAACCAAACGGAAAAATTTTAATCTTGGATCATTTAGGTTTTGATCCAAAAAATGAAAAAACAGTCAAAATGCTACTAAACACATTACCTGCTAAAGTTTCTCATTTGATATATAGACTCAAAAGAAAACTCAAACTTGAAAAAAACAACGAAGATCAAATTATTGAAGATGCTCCCTTTGAACACTGTTCTGAAAGCAAAATACTCCCCGCAATCAAAAAAATATTACCAAATGCAGAGATAAAAGAAAGACTCCCTATTGCAATACATTTAGCCCATCACCATGAAACACCCGAATTTTTGACAGAAATGATATGGAAATTTGTTAAAAATATTGATAACAAAATGTTAAAAAATGGTGCAAAAGGCGAATATGTTTCAGTCATATGGACCAAACATATAAAATAGTCTTAAGACTATTTTAAAAAAGGAGGTTCAAAATAATGAACATTTACCTACTTTTAGTAAGTTTAATTTCAAATATCACTGTTGAATTAAACCAAGAAGAAAAACAAATTTTTACCAGTTACAGACCTCAAAGATTCGAATTGAACGAAACCTCATCAGAAGAATTAAAAGCAGAGCCAGCATATCTTTTTAAACCAATGTATGCAACATTAAAACTGGGACAAGATCCTAGAAACGCTCCGGAAGCTATAACGGCTTGTTCAGAAAATTCTGATTTTGAAAAAATAAAAGAATTACTGAATTCAAACATTCAAGAAATAGAAAAAGAAAAAGAAAAAGAAGATAAAAATTTTGAAAAAGAGTTAAAAGAAGAAATTAAAAAATCTGAAGAAAAAGAACCAAAAGAAGAAATTAAAAAATCTGAAGAAAAAGAACCAAAAGAAGAAATTAAAAAATCTGAAAGATCAAATTTGATCCAATCATTAATAGACTGCAGAAGTCAAAATAAAAATCCTGAAGAAGACAACAGCATAACAATTGTTATTGATTCAGAAGCTTTTCATTCTTCAGATTCTGAAACAATTAAAAACATGTGTTTAGAAAAAATAAACCCAATATTGCTGGATAAGGATGCAGCATTGAACACAATGAGAGAATTAAATAAAAATTTAGACTCAGAAGAGGATGAAGAGAAAATGAAAGAGATGCAAGAAGTTATTGATTGCAGAAAAGAAAATGCAACAGATTTCAATAGCGAATGGTTTAATGACTTTGAATCAAAAATATATATTGATTCAAATAATGATAATGATTTAACTAACGATGGTGATGGTTCCTGGATCTCTAAATCATCAAGAACCTTTAATACAGAAGCTGAAATCGATCTTGAATACAGGAATTCAAAACAGGTTTTCTCATATAAAGTTAAATGTTACAAACTAGCGACTTCAACTGTAGTAAAAGGTAAAGATTCTGTCTTGTGTTACCGTTGGAATAATAAATCTGGAGTAATAAATTGGGAAAATCAAAAATACAAAATAGCCCTTGCTGATGAAAACACAGATGGGCTTTTTAATGATTTAAACAATGTAGCATTATCTATAGATAGAAATCAAGATGGAAAACTAAATGGTTCTACGTCATCAGCTGAAGGGTATAAAGCGAATCAACTTTTTGAATTTGGAGGCATATCCTGGAAAGTAGATTCAATAAATGAAAGTGGTACAGAAATAACTTTAAAAAAATCTGAAAAAGAAGCCCCAAAAAAACCTTACCTTACAGAAGGAAACAAATCTCCAAATTTCTCATTCATCTCTCATAAGGGGAAAAAAATATCACTTGAAAAATTGAAGGGCAAAGTTGTTTTAATTGACTTTTGGGCAACATGGTGTGGGCCCTGCATAAAAATGGCTCCAGAAATCCAAGAACTTTACAACCAGTTAGAAGGTCCTAATTTTGTAATGCTTGGTATCAGTCTTGATACAAGTGAAGAAAAATTAAATAAATACCTAGAAGATAATCCTGAAATGAGATGGGAGGAACATTTTGATGGAAAGGGATGGGATAATGAAATATCAGAAATATTTCGTGTTAACAGCATACCAACAATGTATCTAATCGATCAGAATGGAATCATAGCAAAACAAAAAGCTTACCCCAGTATTGCAATTAAAGATGATGTTGAAAAATTACTGAAGGAATACAAAGAAAACAAAAAAAGAAAAAACGGTTTTTTGTTTTAGAATTACGCTTCATGCCAAATAACTTTAGACAAGGTGATCTAGTAAAGATCGAATCTGGAAATCAAGGAACTATAGAAAATTGGAGAGTTCATCTTGATGGTGCAAAATGGTTTTTCTATTACACAATCAACACTTCATCAGGAATAGTTGATGTTAGAGAAGATTTAATAAGCCTCCCTCAAGAATTACTTGAAGCAAGACTGAAAGAGGAAGAAGATAACAAAAAGAATAAATTCAGAGATGAAAAATACAATGCAACTGTTGTCAGTATAAACATGAGACACGAAGATCTTGCCATATTCAGGGTTGAACCTGATGGCGACAAGGCAACTTATGATCCTGGGCAATACACAACTTTGGGTTTATATTCTTTTGAAGGAAGACTTGAAGGTACGCAGAACGAAGACCCTTTACCTGAATTTGACTCTTTTGTTCAGAGAGCATATTCGATATCACACAGAGTACTAGATGATGAAACAAATGAACTTGTTGAAGCTGGCAATGATGACTTCTTTGAATTTTACATAGTCTTAGTTAGAGATAATGGAGAAGGAAATCCGGCACCAGGACTTACACCTAGACTTTTTGAATTGAAAGAAGGTAGCAGGATACATATTGGGAAAAAAGCGGTTGGCCACTACACCCTTCACCATGTTAACGATTCAACAAAAACTATTATTTTAGGTGGTACAGGAACTGGAGAGGCTCCCCATATGGGAATGATTGCAAAATTACTTTCAACTGGTTATAAGGGTGATATAGTGTGTTTAGAGGTTTGTAGATCAAGCGCTGATTTTGGATATTTTGAAACACACAAAAAACTAATGGAAAGATATTCAAATTACAAATATGTAGGATTAGCGACAAGAGATCCAAACATAAAAGAAAAAGTTTATATCCAAGATTACATATCAAAAGGTATGTTAGATGACTTGCTTGGGTATAAGCCTAGTCCTGAAACTTCACATTGGTATTTCTGTGGAAATCCAAAAATGCTTGGAGTACCTCAAAAAGATAAAGAAACAGGTGAGGAATCCTACCCAACACCTTTGGGTGTTATAGAGGTCTTAGAGGGCATGGGACATAAAGCTGACAGAGGGGTAAAAAACCCTGGAAACATACATTACGAAGAATACTGGTGATGAATAAAAAATTTCCGAATAGGAGGAAAAAATGAAAAAAACATTCACAATACTATCTTTATTAATTGCTACATTAGCATTACCTAAATCACTTAATGCTAGCGATTTTGTTTTAGCAACTTCTCTTGGTGACGAAACCGCTAATGTAATGTGGGTCAATTTTGACATCTCGGAAAAAACAACTTTGCATTTCCAAAATCTTAATGATGAATTCGATTCCCATGAATACAAAAATACAATTTTTGATTTTACCTACATGTACTCTGATTCATTAGGTTTAAGATTTGGAAGCTGGTCTCCTGAACTTGATGGAAACGCAGAAGATGCTATTACATTAGGAACAGTATGGAGCTCTGGCAACCTTTCTCTAGGTCTAGATTATCACAATGGAGACAACATTGATGGTACATCATTTTCAGCATCATACGCAGTTCAAACATCAGAAAAAAGCACTATGTTCTTTTGGCATGGTCAAGGCTGGGACGATGCTTCCGGATCTGGAAGTCTTATAGTTCCTGATACAACAATGATTGGATGGGATTACACTTATTCAGAAAGTACATCAATAACATTAACCTGGAGAAGTATTGATTTCAATCTTGGCACAGCAGGTGATTCTGCTAGTGGTCCATGGATTGGATTCAACTTTAGCTTTTAATACCAAAAAGGGAATAAAAATCTTTTTCTGAGATAGTTTTAACACCCAGTTTTAGAGCTTTAGTTGCTTTGCTTCCGGGTTTAAAACCCAGTATCAAGTAGTCTGTTTTTTTAGAAATACCTGAAGAAAGGTTTCCTCCTTCTGATTCGATAAAATTTTTAATTTCATTTCTAGACTTACTCAACGTTCCTGTAATAACAATATTTAGGCCTGAAAGCTTGCCTGATATTTTTAATTCAGATAATTTGATTCCCATATTTTTCATTTTCAACAATTCCGCCAAAAACAAATCATCCGAAAAATATTTTTCAATATTCTTTGCAGTTTGGACTCCAATACCTTTAATTTCCTCCAGCTTAGCAGAATCAACATTAAATAAATTTTCAATTGAATTTGCAAAATTAGAAAGAATTAGTTTGGAAACTTCTGTGCCAACTAAAGGAATCCCTAAAGCAGCCAAAAGCTTGACACACCCTGCATTTTTAGCATCATTCAAACCTTTCAATACATTATCGACTGATAAATCTCCCCAGTTGTCAAGAGATTTCCATTCTTCTTCATGTTTTCTTAATGAGAAAAAATCAGAAAAATTTTCAACCCATTTTTTTTCTATCAAAAGTTTAATTGTTTTTTCTGACACACCTTCGATATCTAATCCGGACTTACCAACAAAATATTTAAATCTTTCAAAATTTATCAAATCTGAACTTGGATTTTCGCAATGCAAAAATACACCATTTCCATCAATTTTTGTAATTGATCCATTCCATATTTTTGGATACTTGAATTTAGGCTTCCCTGAGCTAGATACCCTACCTATTACCTGAGGTATAACATCACCAGCCCTTTGAATCTCCACAGTATCTCCAGGAGCAAGATTTAATGACTGAAATAAAGAATAATTATGAAGGGATGCATTTGAAATCTGAACACCACCTAGGTTGATTGGCTTTAGTTTTGCAACTGGAGTTAAAATTCCAGTTCTCCCAAGCTGCCATTCGATATTCAATATTTGAGTCAAAGATTTATTTGCTGGAAATTTCAAAGCCAAAGCCCATCTTGGATGATGTGAGGTACTGCCTAGTATATCTCTTAATTTTTTTTCATTAACCTTAACAACAACGCCATCACAATCCACATCAATTGAATCTCTTGAGCTTGAAACTTTCTCATAATAATCTTGTATGTCTTTTCTTGACCCAAAAGCCCTGTTTTGACCAGTGTAAAAACCAAGATAATTTAATGTATTTATACATTGCTCATGACTCTCCAAGGCAAGTTCATCGTAAATTGGCATGTCATAAAAAAATGCAAATAATGGAATTTTCGCTGTTTCCAAAGGGTTTTTTGTTCTTAATGCTCCTGCAACGGTGTTTCTAGGATTTGATCTTGGTTTTTCTCCAGACTTTATCCTTTGCTCATTCATTTCAATAAAAACTGAATTTTTTATTACTATCTCACCTCTTACCAAAACCTTACCTTTAGCGTTAATTTTCAAAGGTATATTTTTAATCGTTTTAATATTTACAGTAATATCCTCACCAAATGAACCGTCGCCTCTGGATAAAGCTCTTTTCAAGTATCCGTTCTCATACTCTAAAGAAAAACCTACACCATCTAATTTCAATTCAGCCGCTAAAGAAAAATTATTTGAAATTATCTTTTCAACTCTTTCTAAAAATTTATAAAAACCTTCGAGCTCTTTACTGTTTTCTAGAGATATCATTGGTATCTCATGCTGGAAACTCTCTCTATCGCCTGTAATAGAGTTTCCTATACGAAATATTGGAGCATCACTAGGTACATCGCCTATTTTTTCTTTATGTATTTTGTTTAAACGATCGAAAAGGCTATCATAAACATCATCTCCAACTAAAGGCTGTGTTCCAACATAATAAAAATAATTTAAAAAATCTAAAACATTACAAAGAAAAGACACCTCTGCATTTACACTATCTTTAAAAATATTGTTTTGCCATTTTTCAATTTCAGACAAATAGAAATCTATATCTTTTTTCGAATAAAAATCTTTCATAAAGACATGCCCAGGGAGGGACTTGAACCCTCACGCCCAGTAATGGGCACATGGCCCTCAACCATGCGCGTCTACCAATTCCGCCACCTGGGCAAAAATTACGATAAAGGCTGCAAGAAAGCCATTAACAAACTGCTACAAACAAAAAGAATTGCAACTCTCTTGGTCCAAATCTTTAACGATTCTTCAGAACCTAGGCCTCTTTGTGAAGAAGAGGAGGATGAACCCTGCCCGAACAAGCCCATAACACCTTGTTCTTTTTGTGTTTGTATCAAGATTAAAACAATCAAGCAAACGCTAATCAAAATATGTACTGCTAAAAGAATATCCATATCACTAATCCTCTAATTCTAACCTCCAATAATCTCTTATGTTTTTAATTAATTGTCTAGCTTTAGGAACAACTGATTTTGAAGACATTCCAGCATGTTCTGCAAGAATCAAAACAAGGATTGGTTCAATTTTTTTTTCACTCACCTTGATTTCACCATAACCAACAAACCATCCATGAGGGGGCAATTGACTGTTTCCAGTTTGTGCAGTCCCAGTTTTTGCAGACATCGTAACTCCTTCCACTATCGACCAATCATCATCTATTAAAGTTCTAATAGCAGTTCCTTCACTAACAGCAAAATCAAGACCTTTTCTAATGGTTCCCAAAGTTTTATCACTAAAATGAAAATCTAAATAATTTTTATCCTGTATGTTGTCTCCAATTTTGCTAATCAATATTGGAGAAATTCTAGAACCATTAGCCAATGCTTGATAAGCAGAATAAACCTGTATAGGAGTGACAAGTAATGAACCCTGTCCTATCATCATATTCACAGTATCACCTCCATACCAAGGCTCTCCAAAATTTCTTTTTTTCCATTCATTGTCTGGAATTAAACCTTTTGATTCAGGTATTGGCAGCCCTACCTTGGAGCCAAAGCCAAATTGATAAGCCGTGTCTTGTAAAATTTTTGGATCCTTATTCCATCCAGGTACCTCCATGCCTAGATAATAAAAAGTTTCATTACATGAATGTGCTAAGCTATCAACCATATCCAATACACCAAGACCTTCCTTTTTCCAGCCTTTGAATATGGTGTTTCCAACTCTAACGGCTCCATTGCAGTTGTACCTTCTAGAGGGATCAATGCCCATATACTCAAGTGCAGCAGCTGCAGAAACAACTTTAAATGTTGATGCAGGAGGATAAAGCCCTTCAGTTGCTCTATTAAAAAGCTCGGACTTTTGCCCAACACCCGGGATATCTTCCCATCTAGAAGACATGTACCCTTCTGGAGAATAGCTCGGCCTGCTAACCATTGAATAAAGCTCCCCTGTGATGGGGTTTCCTACAATCACCACTCCGTTCGAACCACCTTCATTATTCTCAAGTATGTCCCAAGAAAGCTTTTGTATAGGTAAAGAAAGTGACAAGTGTATATCATCACCCTTTTGAGCGTTTTCCTGATTTAGGATTTCATCCTCGTAATAACTACTAGGCAAATCTCTAAAAAAAACACTACCATAATCACCCCTTAAAGTAGTTTCATAAACCATCTCTATACCAGTTGCGCCTATTCTTTCATTCATTCCATATCCATATTCTTCTAAAGCAACATGATCCTGAGGGTCAATACGTCTTGTGTAACCCAATATCAAACTAAACAACCTTCCATAAGGGTAATATCGAGCCAACCTCTCCCTAACATCAACAACTTGGCTATTTACTTTAAGTTTTTTAAAAGTTTCAAAGTCAACATCCACATGCCACCCATCTGGATCCTTATGAAAGTTATCAAGAACAACCCCTTCCTGCAATTTAAGATCGATTCTTAATCTGTTATCAGCAAGAACCTTACCGTCTCTATCAAGTATCAAACCTCTTTCAGGACGAATAATTTTTGTTTTGTAGATGTGATTTTGATAATCTTCTTTCAAATTTAAATCTTTTTGCAATACAAAAGACTGAATAAATAAAGAAAAAAAACCAACTCCTATCAAAATTTTTAAAAACGAAAAAGACAATCTCATCTCTTGTCAAATATCCATAAAATAATAAAAGATCTAGCAACATCAAGCAAAGATCCAGGAATACCAAAATACCCATAAACAATTCTGTTTACAATAAAAACACACATAAGAATAGTTATAAATTTTAAGTAAAAATTTATCTTTTTATCACCTTTTCCAATATTTAAAATAAAAGAAGAAAAAAACAAAACGTAAAGGAAAAAATATCCATTAAACTGAAGGTCTAAAAACAAAATTCCCAAAATTCCTAAAAAACTAATCAATTTATCTTTTCCAAGAAGCCAACATGACAAGGTTACTCCCCATGAAAGATAGGAAGATCCAAGCAGAAAAAAAACAATCAAAAAATTTATCATTTTATATTTGTCAAATGTTTACCTTGTGAAATTAATTCAATATCACTTGAAGATGTATTACCTAAAAGGTTAGCCCATATAGCATCATCATTTTTAGACAAAACAATCTTAGCAATATAAAAATTTTCAGAATCTTTTGGTGACGAAATGATTAACCTATCCCCTGTTGCAACAATTTCTCTGTCAACAGAAAACCAAACCTTCATTCTGTCTGTACCATTCCCTTCGAGCATAACGGTTTCCCAGGTGCTTTCTAAAAATGCAGAAGTCCATTCTCCTTCTTTTGTTGGAAATATAAGTTTTTTATCTTCTATTCTTCCTAGGTAATAACCATTACCATCAATAGCAATAAATTCTTGTCCCCCCAGCTCATCTTCAACATGAAACATTGCGGCTTGATTCATCCAATTGCCAATATCCCTAACTGGCAAACCTTTCGTTTGACGATTCATTGGAGGTGATATTTTTAAATCAGAAGGCCTTTCCTCAAGAAAGTAAAAAAGGAAAAGGATCAAAAAGAATTTTAATTTTTCCATACTAAAACTATATAAGATTCAAAAGTGTTAACATTTAAAAAGCTTCCTTCATTCTTTGCTACATACCAATCCCATGGCAAATCTCTCAAATCACCTACTGTGAACCATTCTGAAATCAAATCAGAAGAATTGAAATTTTCAATAAGGACCCTTTTGCTAAAACCCTTTGTAATCATTGTTTCAGAAAGTGTTTGAGAATGAATAGCAATTTGAGAATCATTATGAAAAAGACTTTTAACATAAACAAGATTTGGAGAATGGAAGTCAGCAATCCCAATAACATTTTTTCCATTTTTATCTAAAACTAAAATTTTAGAATCTTCATTTTCCCCCCAGTTTATTTTTTGAGAAACATAAAACCAACCTTCAAAATTTTTTCCTTTGCTAACAATTAAAGGCCTAGCAAAACTGCAACTTAAAAAAGAATCGCTTTTTTCAACAACGCAAGAGTGAGTCTTAAACCACTTAATAGCCGAAATTGGATTAATTAAAAATTTAAAAAAATCAAAAAAATAAGCAAAAACTAAAAAGCATGACAACAACAAAAAAACATAATTGAAATTCTCTTTTTCAGTTCTTAATAAAGTAGATCTGCTTAACAATAAAGATAACCTTAACTATCTGCCTTCAACATGTTTGTTCATGAGTATCTCTAAACCTTTGATAACAGCATTATCAGGGTCCTTAACACAGTTGACAGGGAGCTCTGTCTTGTCGCTAACCCTTTGATCTAAACCTTTCAGTTTTGATCCACCTCCCGCAAGATGAACACCATCACGATAAACATCTTCAGCCAATGCTGGAGGGGTTAATTCAAGAGTACCTAATATATTATTAATAATTTCATTAACTGGAGGTTTTAATGCCTCGACAATATCATCAGGCGTTATCGTACGTTTTGAAGGTCTTCTTTTTTGAAGATCTTGGCCTGTTATTTCCATTGGCTCTTGATCAGGAAGAGGTATGGCGCTTCCACACTCTTTTTTGATTTTTTCTGATTGTGCCAAAGATATATCTAAATCTTTAGTCTTTCTTATAAAGTCTCTAATATATCTATCCATTGAGTCACCTGCAACTCTAACTTTCTTTTTAACAACTATAGCACCATTTGAAATAATTGCTATATCAGTGGTTCCACCACCTATATCAACAACCATATGACCTTTTGGCAAACCAACCTCTAAATTGGAGCCAAGAGCAGCTGCGTAAACCTCATCCTCAACTGCAAGTGTACCTATATTTGCATAAGCAGCTAATTCATTGTAGGCATTTTTATGAACATCATCAGTATCAACAGGAACTCCGACAATAGCCCAATTAGTAGGAGCAGAAAGTGCTCTAAATGTGGTATCTGTTGCTTGCTCCATAAAATACCTTAGCATCTTTTGAGCAAGCTCAAGATCATTAATTGTTCCCTCTTTCATAGGCCTACTTGCTATAACATTAGAGCCAGTCCTATCTAACATAGTTTGAGCTTTGTAGCCAGCAGCTATAACCTCTCTAGTTACTGCATCAATCGCAACAACTGCAGGTTCATCAACTACGACACCCTGGCCATACTCTGCAATTATGAGATTTTTTGTACCTAAATCTATAGCAAAATCTCTACCTCTAGTAAATCTCCTAGAGACTTTTGATAAGATTTGTTTAAAGCCTGCCAATTAAAACCTATCTTGCACGCGCAGAGTCGTATGCTGATTTTGGAACCTGTATAGTTATGACAGCAGCACCTTTCTTTAGGTCAATTTCCATTTCATACATGAAATCAACCTGTCCACCCTGCATGCCCATTGAAGGAGGTTTAACTCCAAGCTTGTATTTGTCCCAAGGGAATTTATGTTTTCCTTTTTGGTTTGGGTCAGCTGGATCAAAAGAATAAAGACCTCTGTCATTGGATTGTGTATACCTAATAACATTGCCCTCCATATCCATAACACTTACGCCACAGTAACCACACATGAATGCAACTGAACCATCATCATTATGGACTTCAATTTTTCCTGATATAGTGCCTGACAATTTGCCTTTAAGCATCTTGCATGATGAAAAAGGTATAAGGAAAAGAACAAGAAGAAGAATTTTTTTCATTTTTTTTACCTCCAAATATTTTCTTAATTATAGATGAAAATTAAGATTATACAAACTCAATACCTTGAGCTAAAGGCAATTCTTTTGAATAGTTAACGGTACTTGTCTGTCTCCTCATATAAGCTTTCCAAGAATCGGAGCCCGCTTCTCTACCTCCTCCAGTTTCTTTTTCACCACCAAAAGCTCCGCCAATTTCAGCTCCTGAAGTTCCAGTATTAACATTGGCCAAGCCACAATCAGAGCCCATATAAGAAACAAAAGCTTCCGATTCCTTCATATTTTCAGTAATGATTGATGATGATAAACCTTGAGGTACACAATTGTTCAATTCAATAGCCTGTTTTACATTTTTTATTTTCATCATGTAAAGAATTGGAGCAAAAACCTCATGAGACATCATAGGGATATGATCCTCGACTTCAACAATTGTAGGTTCAACAAAATAACCTTTTTTATTCAACCTTTCACCTCCACAAAGAATTTTTCCACCTTGGCTTTTAATCTCATCAAGAGCATTCAAATAATCAGAAATTGCAGATTCGGACACAAGTGGACCCATTAAAGTTTTCTGATCCAAAGGATTTCCTATCTTGACTTGTTTGTAGCCAGCAAGCAATTTTTGTTTAAGCTCTTCATAAATATTTTCATGAGCAAAAATTCTCCTTGTTGTAGTGCACCTTTGGCCTGAAGTTCCAACAGCACCAAACAAAATAGCTCTTGAAGCCAGCTCTAAATCAGCTGACTCCATAACAGACATTGCATTATTCCCACCAAGTTCCAATATCGTTGATCCAAGCCTCTCACCCACATTCACAGCAACCTTTTTGCCCATTGCTGTTGAACCTGTAGCGCTTATTAAAGGAACTCTAGCATCACAAACTAATGGAGAACCAACATTATGCCTATCTCCAAGTAAAAGACTTACCACTGCACCAAAACCATCCTTTTCTAAAACTCTTGCTGCTATTTTTGTAGTTGCCAAGGCTGTTAAAGGTGTCTGCATGCTTGGTTTCCATATGCAAACATCACCACAAACCATCGCTAAAAATGCATTCCAGCTCCAAACTGCCACAGGAAAATTAAAAGCAGAAATTATTCCAACTAAACCTAAAGGATGCCATTGTTCCATTAATCTATGTCCTGGTCTTTCGCTTGCAATATTCAAACCATAAAGCTGTCTAGATAATCCAACCGAATAATCAGCCATATCAATCATTTCTTGAACCTCACCCTCTCCTTCAACTCTTATTTTTCCCATCTCCAAAGAAACCAAGGCGCCTAATTCTTTTTTATACTTTCTGAGCTCCTCTCCTATCCTTCTAACATACTCGCCTCTAACAGGAGCAGGCAAAGCCTTCCATTTGTCAAAAACTTTTGTACACTCATTTAAAACAATTTCGTAATCTTCTTTACTACACGTTCTAACACTTGCAATCAGGCTTCCATCTGCTGGGTTAAGAGACTCAATAGTTGACCCTCCACCATCTATCCAATGACCACAATAAGCTGCAGAATTAACCTCTTGTATATCTAAAGATTTCAATATATTTTTAATTTCATTATTCGTATTCATATTTCCTCCATGAAAAACGGGACAAGGTTTCCATCTGCAATTTTTTTCACAACAGAAGGATACAGTCTGTGTTCTTCTTTTAAGATTCTAGAAGATAGCATCTCTTCAGTATCATTCTTTAAAACAGGAACCACGCGTTGATCAATTATCGGACCTGTATCAACACCCTCATCAACCCAGTGAACAGTACAGCCAGAAAAAGGAAATCCTGATTCCAAAACCCTTTTATGAACGTTTAATCCTGGAAATGCTGGCAATAAACTTGGATGGATGTTGACAATCCAACCCTTCATAAAATTTATCAACCTAGGACTAATGATTCGCATAAAACCAGCAAGACAAACTAGCTGAATTTTATATTTCTCAAGAAGTTCTACGATCTCTGATTCCCAATCTTTGTCTGCTAAGATAAAAAAAGGGATTTTATTTTTCTTTGCATAGTCGATACCCTTGGCTGATGCTTTATTACTAATTAAAATTTTTATATCAGCAACACCAATTTGACCCTTTTTCTGGGCATCGACTAATGAAGAAAAATTAGACCCTCTTCCGGATATCAATACGGCTAAATTCATTTATTTACAACTAATGAAACCTTCCCATCTCTTCTTATCTCTTTAACCTTCACACTAATCTCTTCTCCAACCTTGTAAAGAGCGATTAAATCTTTTTCATTCAATCGACCTGATTTACCTTTTTTATCTACTTCAGAAATATGCAATAAACCTTCAGTTCTACCAAAAAGGCTAACAAACAAACCAAATTCCCTAATAGATGTAACCTTGCCTTCGTAAACCTCTCCCGCCTTGGCTGTCTTAAACAATAAATCAATCCTTTGTTTTGCCATCTCTCCAGCTTTAGAGTTTGGAGCCGTTACAACGACCAAAGCATTATGGTCATCAAATTCATCATCAATATCAATTTTTACATCACAATCACCTTGAATTGACTTGATCATCTTTCCACCAGGACCTATCAAAGTTGAAACATCAGATTTTCCAATCTTTTTCTGGAATATCTTTGGCGCATTCTCAGAAACTTTAACTTCTGATCCAGCTTCCTCTACCATGACATCAATTAAAGCATTTCGTACAATTTTTGCTTCCTTTAATATCTCGGGAATTAGCTCCTTTTTGATTCCATCTCCCTTAACGTCTACCTGGATTGCCGTAATTCCATTTGAAGTTCCAGCTACTTTGAAATCCATTTCTCCATAGAAATCTTCTATACCTTCAATATCTCTTAACAAAACATGATTTTTCTCATCAGACATCAAGCCTATTGAAATACCTGCAACAGGTGCAGCCAAAGGAACTCCACCATTCAACAACGCAAGCGTTGCAGCACATGTGGAACCCATAGATGTTGATCCATTACTTGAAGTACATTCAGAAACAACCCTTACAGTGTAAGGGAATTTTTCCTCTGATGGGAAAACGCCAGCTATAGCTTTTTCCACCAATGCCCCATGACCTATTTCTCTTCTTCCAGGACCTCTCATCCATCCTGCCTCACCTACTGAATAAGGAGGGAAGTTGTAATGATGCATGAATCTCTTTTCTCCAATTGGCGACAAGTCATCAATTTTTTGTTTATCTCCTGGAGATCCAAGAGTTAGAAATGAAACAACCTGGGTTCCTCCTCTTTGGAATAAAGAACTTCCATGTGCACCATTGACAAGAGATACCTGTGCATCAATTTCTCTTAACTCGTCTGGCTTCCTGGAACATCTCCTCAGGTTCTTTTTCAAAACATTCTCCCTAACAATCTTCTTTTCCAAAATGTTGAAAGAATTCATAAAATCCTTAATATCTTTAGCATCCTCGAGATTTAGAGAATCCAAGGCATTCTTCTTAAGAACATTTACCTGTTTTGAGAACTCGGATTTTTCCAAATTCTCCTTATATATTTTCGTGTAATTCTTTTTGAATTCATCTAATTGCTTTCCAACAATAAAATCTTTAGCTTCCAGCTCGGGAACAGAAACTTTGTCTTTCCCAATTTTTGAAACTATCTTATCCACAAACTTTTTCAAAACAAGGCTTTGCTCATAAGCGAAATCTATGCCTTTTAGCACATTTTCTTCAGGAACCTGCTTTCCAGCCTGCTCGATCATCACAACATTCTCATTATAGAAAGAAACGAATAAATCCATATTTTGACTTTCTTTCTCGGAAAAAGTTGGATTCAGTGTGAAATCACCATTTGACTCTCCTAAACGAATCGGCATCATGTTTCCTGCAAAAGGAATATCGCTAGCAGCTAATGCAATCGATGCTCCTAAGGTAGCTAACCACGAGGTATTCTCATCCTCAGAAGTGATGTATGGCGTAATAACCAAATGAACATCTCTCCTCATGCTTGAAGGAAACAAAGGCCTAACTGACCTATCAATAATCCTGTTAATCAAAATTGCTCTTTCCGTAGGTCTTGCCTCTCTCCTGAAAAAGCTTCCTGGGATTTTCCCTATAGCATAAAACTTTTCTTCATAATCCACAGTGAGTGGGAAGAAATCTATATCCTTCTCCTCTCCCATAGTTGCAGCAACAAAAATTTGCTGGTCCCCATAGGAAATCAAAATAGAAGTGTTTGCCTGTGGGGCAATTCTTCCTGCAGTAACTTTCAACTCTTTACCGTTGAAAGTCATCTTCTCTTCAAACTCCACTCTTTTCATTTTTTTTATCTTCATAATATTTAAACTCCTTTAATTTTTTCTTTATTATTTAAATTTTCTTTTTCATTTATTTCTTTTCTAATCGAAATATCTTTTCTTGGCCTATTTAACATATCAAACTTTATAGGAACTCCCGACAGAGGGAAAAACCTTCTTAAGCCTGTTTCAAGAGACCTTATATGATTACTATCAATTTTCTCAACATCCGAAACAAAAGATCTAATCTTCGGCGGAGATGTATCGACCTGCACTGAATAAAAATGCTTACATGCCCTATTCCCAGTTTGTGGCCAAGATATAGTTATATCCTGGAAAATTTTATTTATTGTAGCTGTCTGCATCTGAATAGACTTTCTTGTCATTAAGTCCCCTATCATGTTACCAAGTTCATCAATACCATCTCCAGTCAATCCTGAAACATGGTGAATGTTCACAAACTTACAAAAAGATGGGACCTCTTTAACCTCTATCCCCAAGTCAGATTTTCCAGCCAAGATCATTAGAGCTGCTCCTGCTTCAATCAACTCTCCTATCAATCTACAATCCTGCCTTGTAATTCCCTCCTGTGGATCAATCATAACCAAACCTACATCAACATTATTGATTGCCGATATTGTTCTTCTTCTTGAATAAACCTCAACATTACTTCTTGGCTTTTTTTTGTTCATTCCCCCAGTGTCAACCAAAACCGCATTACATTCCGGCCAAAGACCCTCAACAATATCTCTGGTTGTGTTGTTCTCATGACTGGTCACACTTATCTCTTGTTTCATGACGTTATTAAAAAGTGTAGATTTACCAACGCCAGGTCTACCAAATATACCGATTGATTTGAGTCCATTGAAATCATCAAAATCAACTTTTGGTAAAAACCTTTTTATCTCTGCTAGTAAGTTTCTCAAACCGTAATTTGTCTGAGATGAAATAAAAATGGGCTTACTCTGCAAAGGCCCTATATTGTTCCAAGATTCAGCTTTAACCTGCTCATCATCAACCTTGTTAACAACAATAATGTAATCAGAATCTGAAACCTCCAAACTTTTTATGAGCTTTTTCTCATAAGATGTTATCGCTCTTTTTCCATCAAGCACAAGCAAAAATAATTCACATTCGTCTTTTAAGCTTTCGGTCAAGGATAGTATTTTTTTATCAAGCTCTGTTTTTGGCCCCTCCTGATAACCTGCTGTATCCACAATCCAAAAGCCTTCGCCAGAAACCTTGTGCAACACAGCATCTCTTGTAATCCCAGGTTCGCTAGATGTTATGGATTTTCTATTTTTTGAAAGCTTGTTGGCTAGAGTTGATTTTCCAACATTAGGAACGCCTAAAAGCGCTACCAAAGGTCTTGGCCTGCTCACGAGCTTGTATAAAAATCTTGAAGGGAGGAAACAGGAAAAATTCCTGAATCAATATAGCTTATATTTTTTTTCATTTTACTTTTTTTCGTCGTACAAAGTCGCTTCTACCTCTATTAATATTTTTATACTCAGGGTAATTTTATCACACTTTGCTCTGTTAGGATAATACCTATGAGAATTATGCTAATTTTTGCTTTGCTGTTTACGTCTCTGGATAAGCAGAATGATACGAATTCTGAAAATGCATTAAATTTTGTATTTGAAGATCAGATTTCATTCATGATAAATGATGAAAAAATAGAATCCAAATATTCTCTTGAGGGTTATTTGACTGAATCTTCAAGCGGAATCTTGATTGACCTTCTTTCTGTAACAATTGATGGTGAAGTATTTGAATTTGAACAAAAAATAAGCACAAATTACACTTTTTTAGAATTTGAAGCACATCAAAAAGCCAATTCAACAATCAAAGAAACTGAGGAAGTGACGGAAGAGGTGGTTGAGGAAGTGACGGAAGAGGTGGTTGAGGAAGTGACGGAAGAGGTGGTTGAGGAAGTGACGGAAGAGGTGGTTGAGGAAGTGACGGAAGAGGTGGTTGA
>Ga0111541_10000061_pt1 | contig 28981 bp, 31 predicted proteins | sample Knorr_S7_td_DCM__FD_83039 | JGI IMG/M metagenome (GOLD analysis project Ga0111541, IMG submission 83039) | Marine microbial communities from Southern Atlantic Ocean transect - Knorr_S7_td_DCM_ad_131m_LV_B (version 2) (version 2) | ecosystem: Environmental > Aquatic > Marine > Oceanic | place...
AGTCGATACGGGTGCGCCTATGGGATGTCCAGTAGCAATCAGAATGCAACTTCCCGCCAGAGCTGCAAAGGAAACCAGTTGAGCAGAGTTCCTTCCGATGGAGTCGCTTAGCCAACCCATTGTTGGGCCGCCTAAAGCTAGACCCAAACCGATCAGAGCAAAGGTGAGGGAAGCTGAACCTTCCTTGAAACCAGCATCTTCTTCCAGAAGTGCCGCTGAGAACGTCATCGCCAAAGAAGCACCGACCGCGAAGATGCCGTAAGTAGCGCAAAGGTTGAACCAACCAGGTACGCGCTTGAGAGTAGCGGGACTCAACCCCGAACTTGTGGTGGGTTCCGAAGAGGTCTTTACGGTAAAGGTCAGCAACAACAAAGTGCAGACTCCAATAGCAGTTTCTGTTGCATATACCCACCGCCAACTGGAAATAGCTATGTCAAACAAGCATGCGGCAAAAAAACCAATGCCGACGCCCGTGGTAACCCAGCCGATCGCGAGACCCTTTCGGTCGGGTCCCAAAACGTTCGCTGCGAGCGCCGGAGTTGTAATCCAAACACCTGCTGCGGCCAACCCTGTCAGAAATAGGGCCCCGAGCGTTACAACGGAATTTGGGGACCAACTCAACGCCATGAGGCCGATCGTGACTCCCAAAAGACCAAACTTCGCGGTTTTGGCCAAGCCGAAAGCACCGATGGTAAAGGCGACCACTAAAGAACCGAGGAGGTAGCCAACCAAATTCAGGGACCCGATGCCTCCGGCCATGGTGTTTGACAGCTCGAAATCATCGCGGATTTCGGTGTACAGCACCGAGTAGGTAAAGCGACCAAAGGCCTGAGATACAGCAGTCGCAGCGACCAGAATGGCGATCGCTGCGACTTTGTTCACCCTTGGGGCCAGGTAACTGATGCGGTAGGTGGACGTGACCCAAAGATTGTCTCCGTGGCGACAACCCGCCGAGGGGATTTTGGGTCAGCGAACTTTGCAACGTCTTGATATATGACTTCGCGATCGTTGTCGTCTCCGAAAAAGCGTTCCTTCATGGAAGCGGCCGATTCGAAACTTACGAGAGCGAAGCCATCGACTTCGAGTCCGCTCAAGGTCTTGACGACGCTGAGTTGGGTGTAGTCCCACATGCCGGGGTGATGACGTAAAGCAAGTGGCGCGTGTACGTCTCGCCAGTGAGCATCGGACTGATCGTGGGTGAGGTTGGGATGATGTAGCAGCGGAAAAATTGCGGTCACCCCTGGAGAGGCGCTCCCGCTTTGGTTCGTTATGGGACGTTCGCGGATAACCCGACAAAATCCTAAATAGAGACCCACGTTTGCGGCAGGTGCAAGCGACTGCGGAGTGTCAGTTACACACCTAACCAAGGCCCGAAAAGGCAATTCCCGCTGCTCGTTCGGATCGCCGAGGTAGCAGACCCCGCCAAGTGAGCGGGCAACTGACTCCGCCGCCTCCAGATCGTTTCCTGCTGCTAATAGTTCATACATATGGTGGCTCCAAGATTCTCTTATTCGTTAGTTGTGATGAGTTAGTTACCTTGGAACTTCGGTTCCCGCTTATCTAAGAAGGCGGCGACGGCTTCCTTGGTGTCCGAGGTGTAAAAGTTGACGGTCTGGGCCAATCCTTCTGCTTCGAGCGCAGATTTAAAATCGTTGCTTGCGTTAAGGGTCAACATTCGCTTGGTCATTGCCAGCGCCAAGGGAGGGCCGGCGGCGAGACGTTCAGCCCAATCGCTAACTTCCGTATCCAATTCGTCGTGGGGGACGACCTTGTTGACAAAGCCGAACTCTGCTGCCTCTTCGGCTGAAATGACATCGGCGAAGAATGCCAACTCTTTGGCGCGATGTAGGCCGATCAGCCGTGGCAGAATCCACGTGCCACCGAAGTCGACGCTCAAGCCGCGGCGAGCAAAAATTTCGCTAAAGCGTGCTTGGTCGCTCGCGACGATCAAATCGCATGCGAGTGCCATGTTCATGCCAGCTCCCGCCGCAACGCCATTCACCTTTGCTATGACCGGCACCATGATGGAATACAAGGCTTCAACGGTTTGATGGATGAGGTTCATTGATACGAGTTGATGTCGCTCTCGCCCTTGTCCTGCTAAATCGGCGCCGCTGCAAAATGCATCACCTGCGCCCGTCATGATCACCGCGCGTACGTCTGGATCTACCGCTAGGGCGTTCCAAGTGTCGCGTAGCTCGTCCCACATGACTGCGTTGGCGGCGTTCTTTTTCTCCGGGCGGTTCATGGTGACTGTTACCACTCCGGTATCAGTTGATTCGATGAGGAGAGTCTCAAGCTCTTGTGAATTCATCTCGTCACCATAGGCTCTAACCCCTAGCAGTTGCGTATAAAGCCAACAGTTTGATTGGTTATCAGGTCAGAAAAGGAATTAAAGCCGCCAAGAATCCTGAGGTGTTTTGACCGTGGACATTGTGACCGCTGTCGGGGACAGTTTCGAGTTGCCCTTGAGGTAGAGCCTCGGCGAATCGTTGGGCTGCTTCTGGAGAAAACAGGTTCGAGTCCGCACCTCTGATAACTAACGTCGGCTGGGAAATAGAGGATGCGTCAGAAAGAGAGAATCGGTCGCTTTGTTCTCGCTGCGTTTGGGTAGTTGCCAATCTGGGGCCGTGGTCACGTTTGCTGATGTACTTGCCGTCTGCGCGCTGCAACAGGTTGTATTTGACCGTACGCTCGATGTGTTCCCGGGATCGATAAGGGTCGTACTTCTGGACGTTCTGAATGAAGTCTTCGAGGTCATCAAACTCGCGGTTATCAATCACAAAATTTCGGATGGTTTTGGCTCCGGCATCAGACAACTCGGGTCCGACATCGACAAGTACGAGACGATCAAGGAGGTTGGGTTGCTCCAAAGCGAGCCTCAACGTGTTCATCCCTCCCATCGAATGGCCAATAACTATGGGCTGGTCGATGTTGAACTGCGACAAGATGGCGTGCGCGTCGGCAGCCATAGCGTGCGAGGAGTAATCAGCGTCCCGAGCCCATTCGCTATCTCCGTGGCCCCTTTGGTCGGGTGCGATGATATGGAACCGGTCAGCCAAGTGAAGGCTGACTAGGTCCCAAGAATGAGCGGATTGATTTCCGCCGTGCAGGAACAGCAGAGTCGGCAGAGAAGGATCACCCCACTCCAACAGATGAAAACGTTGATGTCGGACTACGACGTTGCGTGATACGTAACGAATGTCATTTGCGTGACCTATGCCTAAATCGTTGGCGCTCTCACAAAGACTCAAAAACTCTGACGACGTTGTCATGTCGAGTGGGTCGTTGGACGAAGAAAATTGATTCAGGTAAGGCATAGCAGGTCAGATTCTGCCGACATCAAGATCAAGATAACCACGCGAAATGTTTGCATGAAGAAGATCTGTTGGACCCTCAGCTAAGCGCGTCGCCCGGACTCTACGAAAGATTGAGGCCAGTGGGTGAGACTCAACGAGGGCTTCGCCACCGACGATCTGGATGGCCGAATCGACTAGATCGGTCGCAGTTTCGGTAGCCAGAATTTTTGATGCCATTACTTCATTTACGGAATTTTCACCTGCATCAATTAGTCGAGCGGTCCGATATGTTGCACTCCGAACAGCAAATGTTTGCGTTCGCATGCGCCCGAACTGGATGCGAATAGCGTGACTGTTATGTCCCTTATCCTCAACTTTTTTGATGTGTTTTGCGATTAACTCACAAACGAATCCGCACAGCCCTACACAGTCGGCAGCGATAGCCATCCGAACCGAGTTCACTTGCGTAAGCGCCCGACTTAGACCTGTTCCAGCTTCGCCGATGAGGTGCATGCGAGGTACACGAACATCGGTGAATACGAAACTTGCATGATGACTTCCATCAAGCGAACCGAACCGCCTGTCAATTGAGACACCTGGTCTGTTGGTTTCGATGAGGACCATCGCAGGTCCAACATCGTCTAATTCCACGAGGGTGTTAACGAAATCTGCGTCTGAGCCTCCAGTTACGTAGGATTTTGCGCCATTCACAATCAGATCTTCACCATCGGAGGTTGCCCAAGTATGACGTGTTGCATCGGACGGTTCGGTAAAGCCGAAGCCGCCGGTGATTTCACCTGAGAGGTATCGATCCAGGAAAGCTTCTTTCAGTTCCGCGGACGCTTGACCGAGCAGCCCCGGACTAGGTCCGAAAACTCCAGGAAAGTGACCTACGTTCCACTGTCCTAATGAGTCACGAACAATAGTTAGGTCCGTCGATGATCCCTGTAAGCCCCCGTAGTCGCGTGGCTGTGTGAGGGAGAAAATACCTGCCTCTTTTGAGAGGCTCCTAATCTCGACTCTCAGCTTTTCTGGGTGGTCGGGCTCCGCGTTGAGACCAGCTAGCCGTTGACCTAGGCCATGGGCTTGTCGTTGAAGTTCGAGTTGTGCTTCGTTGAGAAAATCTGGCACCCCTGAACGGTAGTCGGAGAAATGGATTGAGTTGCTCTTCGGTCTAATCTGCGGAGATGGAAAAACTTGCTGGAAAGACCGCAGTCGTAACTGGAGCAGCATCAGGGATGGGTTTAGCGATGGCCCGTCGATTCGCTCGTGAGGAAATGAATGTCGTGCTTTCCGATATAGACGAGTCGAAACTTGACGTTGCGGTTACCGAAATTCGGGCCGATGGAGGCAACGCTCAAGGAGTAGTAACCGACGTTTCTCTCGAAAGTGACAATGCCCAACTTCTAGATGCCTCGATTGATGTTTTCGGCACAGTTGACGTGGTGTGCCTCAACGCCGGGGTTCAGGGGTCTATCGGCCGTTCGTGGGCGCTCTCGGCAGAGGACTACAAGTGGACGATGGGAATCCTGTTGGACGGCGTCATTCACGGGGTTCGCACCTTCGTGCCACACCTCGTAGAGCAAGACGCAGGACACGTTGTGATTACCGCGTCAATCGCCGGTCATATTTCCTCCCCTTTTGGCGCGCCGTACAACATCGCAAAACATGGGGTAGCCACGCTGGCCGAAACCCTTTTTCACGAACTGAAAGTCGAAAAATCCAACGTGGGAGTGACGTGTCTTTGTCCCGGATTTGTAAACACAGACATTGTTCGATCAACAGCAGCTCGAGAGAGTGGCTCAGTTGGTTCAGCCATAGATGACAGGGGAGACCAAATGCTCGAGCTTACGCTCCGAGCCTTAAGCGGAGGTCTCGACCCTGAAGTCGTCGGGCAGCAAGTTCTCGACGCGATCTACAACGACCAGTTCTGGCTCTTCACTGATCAAGACTGGGATGAACCTATCGCAGCGAGAGCCGACCAAATTGCTCGGCGAAGTCCTCCGCGCTTTCAACGGTGACCAAAATCGTGTGCGCGTTTTCGCAACCTGGTGGCGTTCCGCCGACAGGGATAGTCCCTTGTGTGAGAAGGTGAAGGAAATATCTGATTATCAACAGGAGGATCTATGCGTTTAGGTATTTTCAGTGGCCCAGCAGGCAAACTTTTCAATGTAGAAGAGGCCATCAGCGATGCTCGAGCCGCTCACGAAGCTGGATTTCCCTCTTATTGGTTGCCACAAATGCCAATGGGAGTTGACGCTCTCACATCACTTAGCCATATCGGTGCCGCAGTGCCAGAGATCGAATTAGGTACTGCTGTCATTCCTACCTACCCGCGACACCCGATGGTTATGGCGCAACAAGCTCTATCGGTAACTTCAATAATCGGTGATCGTCTGGCCTTAGGCATTGGTCTTTCACATAAACCGGTTATTGAAAAGCAATATGGATACGAGTTCGATAAGCCAGTGCGACACCTGAAGGAATATCTTGAGGTTCTCAATCCACAACTACGCGACGAACCGGTTCGTTTCGAAGGTGAAACACTCGCTGGTCGAAATCCTTCTCTAGGACTAGACGCTCCGGTCCCACAGGTTCTCGTAGCTGCTTTGGGTCCTCAAATGTTGCGCTTAACAGGACGTTTGGCTGATGGCACGATTACCTGGATGACAGGAAACAAAACACTGGCCGACCTAACAGTTCCTGAGATTTGCGGAGCGGCTGAAGAAGCGGGGCGACCGAAACCGCGGGTGCTTGCCGGCCTTCCAGTTCTGTGTACCGATGACATCGACGCAGGAATGGAAAGAGCTTCGAAAGTTTGGCAAATGTATGGGACTTTGCCGAGCTACCGAGCCATGTTGGATCACGAAGGATTAGCCGGACCTGAAGAAATCGCCATTGTTGGCAACGAAGCTGAAATCAAAGATCGGCTACAGGCAACTTTTGATGCGGGTGCGGATGACGTGATTGTCGCCGAGTTTGGTGGCGATCCCGATCAACGGGACCGAACCCGGGCTGCTCTAGCGTCACTTCTCTAATCTGTCCTGTCGCGACAGGCAAACTTAAGGTAATCAACCCAAAACGTCGGTTCTCCACCTACGTGGCGCGATCGTTACCTTTGCTTCTTCATGACCAGGAAACGCGTCGGCGTACTGGTTACCTAAATCTTCCCCTAGGTAACGGATAGCGATATCTCGGAGAAGATCGTCGCGCCCTTCAGGGGTTAGCAACTCAACTGACGCTTCGCCTTCAGCTGTGACATACCTATATGGAAGCTGCTCATCTTGGATGCAGATGGTCGCCGCCCCGTGTCGCCGCAAAAGTATCGACTTTGCAGACGCATAGGCCATTGCTATCTCGAAGCCGACTTGAGGTGAATACCGGTACCACACCGGAGCACACAGAGGACCTTTGTCGTCTCGTTCGATCGCCAACACTCCTACCCGCACCTCACTGAGGAAATCGTCGCGTTCGGATGTCGTCATTTCTGCCATCAGGCGTCCTCTTTCTCTAGTTGCATAGCGAAGGGTAGCGCCGCGATCGCAAAGACAACGGTCCAACCCAGAGCCAAACGAATGTCACCGACAGCTTCGGCGAGCGCGCCCACGGCGGGGCGGGCAGCAGCGCCTAGTAGCCCACTAACGCCGAAAACTACGCCGACGGTAAATCCAGTCCGCGAGTCACCACCGATCTTGCTTGCGATTGCTAGAGATACCGGAAATAGGCCGAAGCCAAAGGTTGCTATAGCTCCTACTGCCACCAGGGACACAATCCCTGAGGTTTGGGAGAAAAGCAGAACCGAAAGGATCGTTCCCAGGTTTGAGCACACGAAAAGGTTTCTGCCGCCGAAACGATCGTAGATTCGACCGCCTACGGGCTGAGCCACAACGCCGATAAAGAGCATTGTGGTCAAAGTCGCGCCAGCCGTTACCTCGGCCCAGCCCTCATCAACCAACATTTTGACTACGAAAGTTACGAAGCTATAGAGAACCGTGTTCAACAACCCGAACGCCAGTGCCGCTACAACGATGGGTCGACCTAATGCTCCTTTGAGGGCCGCTTCAGGGTTGGGGCTGCTTTCAGGAAGATACGCCCAAAGTCCTGTCCCGGCACCGATGATTGGCACGGCGACAATCACCATGGCCCAACGCCAATCAAGTGCTGCAATCGCGACCGTCGCAATGGCGGGAGCGAGGAAGTGCCCGACCGAGCCACCCCATCCGTGAATGCCAAGCATCCGACCCCGATCGTTCGGGTAGGCGCTGACAACAAAGGCTGTTGCTTGAGGGTGATATGCCGCTGCTCCTAACCCACACAGGAGACTTACAACGGTAATGAACCAAAACGATGGCGCAACTGCCATAAGTAAGAAACCACTTCCCCCGATGAAGAATCCGAAACTCAGAATTAGCTTTCGTTTTCCCTGTTTGTCTGCGACATGGCCGATTAGTGGTTGGAGTACACCGGTGAAGAGAGTAAAAGCGAAGGACAAGAGACCCAGTTCGGTGTAATCCAAGTCCCACTCCCTTGCTAGAGCCGGCAAGAACGCTGGAAGGACTGTCGCGTAAAAGTCGTTGATGACATGAACAGCAACGAAGGTCCCCAAAATGGCTCGAGGGGTTGTAAGCATTAGTCGGTTTTGGGGACAGATGAAATGAGCATTCCTGCGGCTTCTAAATCTGCGATATCAGTATCGGACAGGCCCAACGCGGTCAGGACCTCCCGGTTATGTTCACCTTGAAAGGGTGGCAGGCCAGCGTCGGGTAAATCACAGCCCCCGAATATCCAAGGAGGAGCGGGGACTCGCGCAGTTCCTCCCGACCGGTCATCAACTTCACGGATGGCGCCCCGTTCTGAGGCCCACTCCGATTCTGCTATTTCCGACACGGTTCGAATCGTTCCCACAGCAAGGCCCGCTTCACTCACCTGCGCTTCGAGTTCCTCAATAGTCCTAAAGGTGAGAACCCATGCTCGGATTTCTTGAAGTAACTCGTTCCAGTTGTCGCGCCGAAACTGAGCTGTGATGAAACGAGGGTCAAGCAGGAGATCATTACGTCGCATCATGGCGCAATACCTCTGAAAAACGAAAGTAGAGACAGGGCTGGCCGCGATAGTGATTTTTTGACCATCGGGCAACTCAATTACTGGTGATTCCGGCGCGCTTAACGCCAGGGGCTCGCCTTCAACATCAATGTCAGAAAGTTCATAGCTCACCCGGTCATTAACACTGAGCATCGACGCGACCATAGCCACATCAACATGTTGTCCTTCACCTGTTTGATTCCTGTGGTTTAAGGCCGCAAGCGTTGCGATTACTCCCTGAAGACCGGTGTAGACGTCAGCATGGTTGTATGCGTCGTTCTCAGTTCGAGTTAAAGCGTCGCCATAATGGCGACCAATGATCTCAGTGAAACCCGCTTCGGCTTGAACAGTTGGTGCAAATGCAGGTCGATTGCGCCAGGGTCCCGATTGTCCGTAACCGCTTATCGAAACCATGATGAGGTCTGGCTTGATAGCTCTTAAATCGTTGAAACCCAGTCCGAAAAGGTCCAAGGTCCCGGGCCGAAAGTTCTCGACCACTATGTCCGCTTCCGCTACAAGCTTTTTAACGATGTCTTGCGCTTCGGGAAAATTCAGATCGATGGAAAGAGCTTGTTTTCCAGCGTTCTGCTGAGCGAAATATAACGACATTCGCCCCACATGTGGCTGGCCACTTCGTCCTGTATCAGGTGTCGGAGGCTCGATTTTTATTACTTCGGCCCCTAAGTCTCTTAACGCTTTTGTGCAGTGGGGTCCGGCAAGCACTCGAGTGAAATCAATCACACGGACGCCGTTGAGTGGCGAAGTCATGAGCCCTGAAAGATAGCTGTACCCGGGCCCGACTCAGCGAATGACTCCAGGCCGCTTTTCAGATCTTCGGATGCCCAAACAGTATTGGCAGTAGCTTCTTGTGCTTCGTCCGCTGCTCGAACGCCTTGATTTGAAGCAATGCCGGCGAGTTCTTTGATTGCCCCATAGGCGACTGTGGGACCAGCGGCGAGTTGCTGAGCCCACGACCGAGATGCGTCTTCAAGGGCCTCATCGGCCACCACGACATTGATGACTCCCCAGCGTTCAAGTAACTCAGGTTCATGCCGACGACCAAACATCGCGATCTCCTTCCCGCGAGCCAAACCAGCGCGTTCGACTACTCGCTGCACTCCACCTAACAGTGGCATCAATCCGATAGAAGTTTCGACCAGGCCAAGCCTCGATGAAGCCCCCGCCATTATGAAATCGCAAGCGAGAGCTATTTCGAAACCGCCCCCCAGAGCTAAACCATGTACTGCGGCAATAGTGGGTATAGGAATCGCTGCGAACCGGTCGAGTACATCAACGGCCGAAGCGCCGTCTTTGCCGTCGGCGCCGAAGCCATCAACGTCAGCGCCCGCTGAAAAGTGCTTCATTTCGCTCCGCAGCAGAATCGCCCTTGCCCCATTAGCGGCTGCGTCTTCAAAGGCAGTCAAAAGATCTTCGATGAAACTTCCGTTCAGGAGATTGTGTGGTGGTTTCGCCATAGTCACTGCGGCGACGGCGCCATCAAGGTCTACGCGGATATGTTCTGTTACTTGATCTTTTGACACGGTTTCCCTTCGGTTCAACGTAGCGAGTCTTTCAGAAGCGATTTAAGTTTGCTGACTCATACTGTTATGCGTCGCCACGGGTTACTTAGGGGCGATGTGTCGATCAGTTCGTCTAGTCGTCAAAGCCCACAAAACTGGCGACCTCGTTCACACTTCGTCGCGTCGATTTCACATCGTTCGCGACGAAACTGTCATCGGGATACCCCATAGCTACGCACGTCATAATGACTTGATCCTCAGGTATGTTCGCATGCTCTCGCACCACGTCCGATTGCATGATGCCCTGGCCGTTGATCACACACCCGAGCCCCTTTGTCCATGCTGCGAGTACCAATCCGTATGTGACTGCGCCGCAGTCGAAATGGCCGACAGTGTCGTGTTCGAGGGTCTTGTCGCACGTCACCACTATTGAGACAGGAGCATCGAATTGTCGAAACCCTCTCATCGCCCAGTCTGTGCGTCGTTCTTTGTCCTCCCATGCGATACCCATTGACTCAAATAGCTGAACAGCGATTTCGATCTGACGGTCTCGATGCACACCTTCGTAACCATGATTTAAAGAGATTTCTCTTTGCGGTGCTGCGCCGTTGACCATGCGTTCGGTGTTGCCTTCGCGAATGAGGTCAAGAGGTTCTCCGGTTAAGACATGAAAGTGCCAAGGTTGCGTGTTCATTGAGGATGGTGCGCCCCCGGCGATCTCGATGATTTCTTCAATGACATCGCGAGGTACCCGATCTTCGCGATAACCCCGAACGCTGCGGCGCTCTTGAACCATGTCCCTAAACGAATCGGTATCCATCTCAAAACTCATTTCTCTTTTGCGAAGTTCACTAAAGCAGATTGATGCGTATTGAACAAACTCGCCGCAAGCTAGCAGGGTCTAGGATCACCGATATGAGTCTTCGAGCTATGGGTGTGACGATTGATTGTTCTGACCCAGAAGTGTTGGCAGATTTTTGGGCGCAAGCGATCGGTTTCACCCACAAAGAGGGAGATGGAGGACCGTACATCACTGTGTCTGGTTCGGACCTTGACCGAGGAATCAATCACCTGACCTTCCAAAAAGTTCCGGAAAGTAAATCATCAAAAAATCGAGTTCATCTAGATATTTTTGTGGACGAGATAGCTAACGAAGTTGACCGTCTGGTAGCCCTCGGCGCGACTGTGCTCACTCCGGCAGGCGATCCAAGCCACCTTGGGTTTGTGGCCGTGGTTCTTGCCGATCCGGAGGGTGGAGAATTCTGCGTTGTTGGTCGACCCGAGTATCAACCATCGAGCAGCGACTCAACGCATTCTTGAACCAGCATCGCTTCTCTAAAGGTGGCGATGGTGTTCTCGGCACCTTTCATCATCAGGTCCAATTGAGCTAATTGAGCCGTATAGGCATCGATACCCAATTGTTCTCTGGTTGAAGAGAACACGTCCAGCCAGCTATCGGCGTCCCGAGAGGTTTGAAGGCGATACCAGTCCCAAATACGTACAGCGCCCTTACTGCCTCTCACTGTCAAATCGACGATGTCGGGTCCAGCGCCGATGCTTGTCCCAGCTAACGAGATGGGTATCGAGGGCGTTGAAAAGTGTGCCAGAGCCGTTGTCTCGCAGAGGGACCCATTTGGACCATCTTCGTAGTCGACGAATCTATTCTCCAACTCGAGATTACCGAAGGTCCTATTGGCTAAGAAAATAAAATGAGAGACAACTTCTCGAACCCAGCCCCCTTGATCTCTGAAGCGCAACCATTGGGCTTTGTCATGCCAGGCGCGTGGCCATTGAGAGAAATGGAACCTGAGATCAGCGCGAACCAAAGCCCCCAACTGCCCGTCAATCAGCATTTGCTGGAGCCGTGTCGCAGAGGGCGCCGCGCTGAAAACAAAGTTGACGCCTGCGGGCAGGCCGCTCTGTTCCACTGCCGCGACGAGTTGCCGACTGGAATCGAGATCTATTCCTAATGGTTTCTCACAAAAAACTGCTGTCCCTGCTTTTAAAGCATCAAGAACGTATTGAGCATGATGAAGAGGGGGTACCGCCACGTAAATCAAGTCGGACTCGGCTATGACAGCATCTGCATCGAGAGCAATTCTGACCTTGTTTTTGTGGGCTGTACAAGCCTCAGGGTCTATGTCCCAAGCAGCTACTAGCTCGAATGCGCCGTGGGAGTTGAACTGGTCCACAAAACGCGACCCAACAGTTCCAAGTCCAATTACTCCTACGCGGTGCGCCATAACAAGAGTCTGTCATTCAGGTGAGTTACGCGTTGTCCTCACGCGGTTTATGGCTATGAGTCGGCCCCAATTTGTCTGGCGGTGTAACTTCGTTGTGTCGCGACTTAGGGGGTACTCCATGCATACCGGCTACACAGTTGTTTTCCAGAATCCGTTCAACGGCCTACCCGACCACGAGGTTTATCAAGAAGAACTTCGTCTATGTGATCTGGCAGTAGAGCTCGGCTTCAAGTCGTTGTGGACAGTCGAGCACCATTTCGACGACTACACGATGTGTCCCGAGCCCGTTCAATTTTTGTCGTATATGGCGGGTAAACACCCTGATGTGCTGCTGGGCACTGGGGTGATTGTGCTGCCATGGCACGACCCTCTTCGAATTACCGAAGACATAGCACTTCTGGACACCATGTCGGAAGGCAGGATGATCCTCGGTATTGGCAGAGGATTGGCTCGCATTGAGTATGAAGGCTTCAGAGTCGACATGAACTCTTCCCGTGAACGCTTGGTTTCTTATGCAGGCTTGGTCATGGAGGCGCTCGACTCAGGAAAAATGGAATATGACAATGAGTTCGGTACACAGCCACTGCGCGAAATTCGCCCTCGACCCCAGCATTCTTTCAGGGGTCGATCCTACGCAGCAGCGGTATCTCCCGAATCAATGCCGTTGATGGCTCAACTGGGATACGGAGTGTTGGTGATTCCCCAAAAGCCCTGGACGGTTGTCCAAGAAGACCTCACGGAATACAACCGCGTCTTCGAAGAAGTCAACGGAGAACCCGGACCGCCACCGTTTTGTGGAGGCTCAGTCTTCGTTGACGAAAGTGCTGATCGAGCTGAAGAGATGGCCCGAAAATATATAGGGGCAAACTACGAGAGTGTTATGCGCCACTACGAGTTCCAAAAGGCGCCCCACGAAGGTGTCAAGGGGTATGAGTTCTACACGGGGATAACCAGCTACATCGAAAAACAAGGTGCGGATCGCGCAGCGCAAGATTTTGTGGATCTAATGCCCTGGGGCACTCCCGAACAAGTTCTGGAGAAGTTCGACCATATTCGCAAGATGATCGGTATGAACGCCATAATGCCGGGCTTTAGTTATGGCGGTATGCCGTTCGCCGATGCTGAATCATCAATGAGGTTGTTCGCTGAACAGTGTCTGCCGGAGATGCTTAGCTGGGAATGCCCGCCTCTCGAAGTGCCCGGCGCGAAGCCAGAATATCGATAGCCGCAGTACAGGCAGATTCTTCGATGACGAAACATCCAGCTGGCATGGTCGTCGCGGCTCAGCCCGAGGCGGTCGAAGCTGGAGCTGAGGTGTTGCGAAATGGGGGCAACGCTGTTGACGCAGCAATCGCATGTGGCCTGGTAGCGGGTGTCGTAGATCCGCAAATGTGTGGCATCGCAGGATTTGGCAACCTGCAGGTCTATTTGCCTGATCAGGGCATCCATCAATGCATCGACTTCCACGCTAAGTCACCGCTAGGTACGAAGTCGGATCAGTGGGCCGACATCATCATCGGTGAAACTAGAGACGGATTTGGGTTTGTGCTCGAAGGCAACGTCAATGACGTTGGCTACCAAGCCATCGCGACTCCAGGCTCACTCAAGGCGTACTTCGAAGCCCAGACAACGTGGGGAAAGAAAGATTGGGGCGAAATCGTCGAACCTGCGATCAAGTGGGCAGAAAGCGGGTTTGTAGTTCGGCCTCATGTAGCTGGATGGTGGTCCGAAGGAGCAACGATGGGTCGCGCCCACAATGTCGACCGTCTCCGATATTCAGCTACCGGGCGTGAAATCTACTTCCGCTCTGATGGGTCTCTTAAGCGCGTCGGCGACAGCGTGGCGAACCCCGATATGGCTAGAACCCTTCGGCTGATAGCTGCCGAGGGCGCTGACGTTTTTTATGGCGGTGAATTGGGGACACGAATCGCGGAGGACATTTCCGCCCATGGCGGGTTGTTGGACGACCGAGACCTCGCTAACTACCGCACCACTCACAATGAACCACTTCAGTCGAATTATCGCGGACTCGGAGTTACGACGAACCATCCACCGGGTGGAGGAGTGATGGTGCTCGAAATGCTCAACATTCTTGAAAACTTCGATTTGCGTTCGATGGGTCACAACACTGTGGAATACGTTCGAACCGTAACCGAGGCTATGAAGAGGGCGACGTCGGACAAGGACAATCATGTCGGCGACCCCGAACATTTCGAGGTTCCACTTGAATGGCTGATCTCGAAAGACCACGCGCAAGAGCAAGCCCAGATGATTCTGGCTGGTGATCGCGCGACTGTGGAACGACTCTCCTATGAACCAAGAGATACGACCCACGTATGCGTGGTAGATCGAGATGGAAATGCTGTATCGATGACCCACTCGCTCGGTATGCCCTCGGGGGTCATCACCGATGGACTTGGATTTATGTACAACGGCTGCATGGCTGTATTCGATCCTCGACCGGGAAATGCAGACTCTTTAGCGCCCGGTAAAAGTCGCTTCAGTTCGCTTTGCCCAACAATGGTGTTTGACAATGAACACTTGAAATACGTCGTGGGTGCCCCAGGGGGCACCCAAATAGCGATGGGTGTCACCCAAGTTCTCTTAAATAGCATCGATTTCGATATGAACATGCTTGAAGCTGTTTCAGCCCCACGTGTATCGGGTACGAGCGACGCGATTGATGTCTCAAATGGCATTCCGTGGAGTGTCACTGAAACCTTAGAACGTGAAGGCTATGAGGTGATTCGAAGTCCTCGCACTCATGACTTCGCGTGGGTTCACGGAATTAGAGTCGGACCTGATGGAGTCGACGGTGGAGCCGACCCTGCTGCCGATGGAGTAGTGCAGTCTGTTTAACTCTGACCCCATGAAACAGGGACAGATAGCGGACCGCGAAAAGCCCATCCTCCGAATTGAACCGGCTGAGCACTGTTATCTAAGCGAAGTGTCGTAAGACGTTGGAAAATCTTGGGAATGGCGACGTCACCGACCAGACTCCTTGAGGCTGCGGCTCCAGCACAAAAATGTGGCCCAGCCCCGAATGTCAGAGCAGCGCCCGTGTCCCGGGTGACATCGAAGCGTTCGGGATCCGAGAAATAGCTTTCGTCTCTGTTGGCTGAACTGAACATAAAGAAAATCCGTTCATCGGCTTCGAAGTCAACACCGCCGTAGGAATGGTCAACGGCGATGCGCCGAGGAGACATTCCGATAGGAGCAATCCATCGACAGTATTCCTCAAATACTTGCTGCCACGAAACAGAGCCTGACATAGCCAAGTCAAGCTGTTGGGGGTGCATCAGTAATGCCCAGACCGCCCCGGCGATGGCGTCGCGAGGTTCGTTTTGACCGCCAGAAATCGTCAATTTGATGTTTGCTCTGACTTTGTCTTCGGACATACCGGCCTGCGTCATCACCGACAAAAGGCTTGCATCAGGATCCTTTCGCACCTCGGGTAGACGCTGATCGATTGCAGCGTCGATTGCAGCGGTAGCTAAGTTGCACATTGTTTCGATTTCAGGGTCACCCGTGTAGTTTGCAACGCCGTCAATCATGGCCTGACTCCAGGAATCCAAATCCTGGTAGGTGACTTGGGTGAGTCCGGTAATGGCCTTTAAAGCTTCCCCGCTTACAGCAGTGGCGTAGGCGGGCACGAGATCAGTTGATCCTGATGGCCCAAAGTCATCGAGAACACGGTCAGTTAATTCGATGAACATCTCGGCCCAAATTTTCTCCACTTTTCGAGGTGAAATAGTTGGGTAGTACACGAAACGTTCCTCACGATGTTCATCGCCGTCTTTGCGCATCATGTTTCGCCCCATCAGCACATTCATCAAGCCGCCTGGTTGTTCTGAAGAGAACACGGCGACATTCTTTTCACATGTGTGAATGTCGTCTCGGCGAGTAATCAACGTCGCACCGATCTCCGGGACATAACAAATAGGCGCGTTCACGCGCATTTCGGCAAGAATTGGGTATGGATCGGCCCAAAAAGCAGCAGGATCAATGTTGACCACTGGCGCAGATGACATCGATCCAGCATTACATGGATACGACTCTCCATGAGGCAAAATCCCCAAATCCCGGAGATAGATCAACAGTGAGCTATTCAATAGTTGAACTCAACCAAAAATATGCTGAAGGATCTCTCAGCCCAACCGAAGCGGTTGCTAGCTGCCTCGAAGCCATTGACGCTTTGAATCCAACCATTGAAGCTTGGCAAGCCGTTTACGAAGAAGAAGCTCAAGAAGCGGCTGTGATCGCTAGCGCGGAATTCGAAGCGGGTAGACGCAAGGGACCTTTCCACGGCGTTCCCTTCGCTTTGAAGGACATCGTCGATGTTGAAGGCAAAGTCACTGCGGCGGGTTGTGCTGAATGGCGCGAACGTCGATCAAAGTTCACCGCAGAAATTGCGCAACGTCTCGTAGCAGCAGGAGGAATCCTGATCGGTAAAACGAAGACGGTTGAATTTGCTTTTGGTGGATGGGGTACCAACCAGAGGATGGGGACGCCACATAATCCTTGGGACGCGAAAGTTGCTCGCACTCCAGGAGGGTCGTCAAGCGGATCAGGTGCAGCAGTAGCTTCCGGGATGATTCCATGCGCCATCGGAACTGACACTGGTGGGTCCGTGCGTTTGCCTGCAGCGTTTTGTGGAATTGTCGGTCTCAAGACAACAGAGGGCTTGTTGCCTACAAATGGCATCGTTCCGTTATCTCACACACTCGATACCCCTGGCCCGATGGCAAGAACCGTAGCGGACGTGGCTCTTATGTTTGAAGCCCTGTGTTCGGAGCCCGCGAAGTTAGACCTCTCAGCGGAAATCGCGGGCATGCGCATTGGTTCCTTGTCCGATGAAGAACGCATAGGTATCGAACCCGAACAACTCGATGCCTACGACAGGTCCCTTGATCAACTCGCGGACTTAGGGGCAGAAATTATTCAGTTTCAACCAGCTAAACCTTTCGAAGAAATGAAGGAAGCAGCAGCGGTAATTCTGACTGCCGAGGGTTACTTTCATCATGGTGCGCTGATGGATAATCCAGATTCGTTGGTTGATGAAAATGTGCGTCCACGTTTCAAAGCAGGCGCTGACATCTCTTCTGCGCAATATGTAGGAGCGTTACTGCAGCGGGACAGTGACCGAGAAAGCTTCTCGCTGGCGATGCAGGGCATTGATGCCTTGGTTACGCCCACTACTCCAATGCTGCCTCCGCCCTTGACAGAAACTGATGAGCTATCAACTCCAGCGCGGTTCACTCGGGCTATCAATTATCTGTCGATGTGCGGGACCTCGGTGCCCTCGGGGATTTCGAACGGAGGACTTCCCACATCACTCCAAATAGCGTGCGCTGGTGGCAACGAAGCCACTTGTTTGCAGATCTCGGCTGCGTATGAACGAGGGAGGGGAGCCTTACCAGCACCCCCATTGTTTACCTAAGGGTCAGCTCACGTCACTGAAGGGAAGATGAAATGAATGTCGTTTGGATGCGAACTGAAAACGGAAAGACTGTTATCGAGGACCTTGAGATTCCCTCGAGTAAGGAAGTCCGAGGATTCGAGACGCCCATCGTCCCAGTCGCAGGGGTGATTTTTAGAACTCGGCAACCGGAAGTCGACATGGGGTTTCATAACGCCCCCCGTCGCCAAATAGTCCTTCCCCTGCAAGGCGAAGTAGAAGTTGAGACAGGGGAGGGAGATACGCGTTTGATTCGTCCAGGCATGGCGTTACTTGCAGATGACCTTCAAGGCCAGGGACACAAATCTAGGTTCCGACCCAACGACGCAACCACGCTGTTCCTGTTGTTACCTGATGACTTAGATCCATCTCAATGGAGGACTTAAGCGGCTCCTAGTCATCGTGGAGGACGAACCTCACGCGTTTGAAACCTCGCCCCTTTGATTCTGTTTTCGTGATCTCAATGCGGCCGACCTGACCTGTGGAAGCCACGTGAGTGCCGCCATCTGCTTGTTTGTCGAGTCCCACAATGTCCACTACCCGGATTTCTTCGACTGCTTCAGGTATCAGGTTGACCTTTGTGCGAATCAAGTCTCTATCAAGAACCGCTTCGGAACGAGGTAGAAAGGAAACAGCTACGGGTCGATCGGCTGCGACTTCTTCGTTGCATAATTCTTGGATCTGTTCCGCGAACCCCGGTGGAAACTCGTCTAATTCGAAGTCCATTCGACCCGACAAAGTATCCATATTTCCGCCGGTCACGACTCTTTGCCAGCGTTGCCACATCACACCGCAAAGAATGTGCATGGCTGTATGAGTTCGCATCAGTTGATGACGGCGTTCGTCGTCGACAATCCCAGTTACTTCCGAGCCAACGTTTGGGATTTCACCCGCAAGTTGATGCCATACCCGACCTTCAACGGTTCTAACATCTTCAACTAAGGCTTCGGTGTTGTTCCACCTGAGCAGTCCGGTGTCGTGGGGTTGTCCACCACCCGTGACATAAAAGGCGGTCTTGTCCAACTCAATGAAGTCGTCATTGACTGCCTGAACAGTCGCGTCGAAAATTCGAAGTTCAGCATCAGCGAGATACAACTTCTCCGTCACGAGTCACTCACCGACCTTTCCATTGCGGTTCCCGTTTCTCGGCAAACGCGCGGGTACCTTCCGAACTGTCTTCGGTACTAGCGAGCAAATGGAACAAGTGTTGCTCTAAACGGAGACCGTCCTCTAGTGGCATGCTCATTCCTTGGACCGCAGCTTGCTTGATGGCGCGAACTGCGAGTGGGCCCGCCTTCAACAGTTTTTCAGCCATCGCTTTAGCAGTGGGTAGCAGATCTTCAAACGGCACCACCTTGTTGACTAGACCCAGGCGGTAAGCCTCATCCGCATCGATTCTTTCTCCGCTATACAGCATCCACAGGGCGTGGCCGAGGGGGATCGTACGCGGAAGTCGTTGCGTTCCTCCGCCACCGGGCAGCAAACCAAGTAGAACCTCCCCAAGGCCAAACTGAGCGTTGCTAGAAGCGATCCGAATATCGCAACTCAGTGCTTGTTCCAGACCCCCTCCATTGCAGTGACCGTTAATAGCGGCAATGACTGGCTTCCAAATTTCGAGCCCGCGCATGAGATCGCCTCTCCCTGCAGCGGCGAAGTTATCCGCAGGTTCGGGAGCTGAATTGAAGTTTTGTTTAATGTCGCTGCCAGCACAAAAAGCTTTATCTCCTGCACCAGTCAAAATCGCGACCCAGGCCTCATCGTTGTGAGCGAAATCGTCCCAGACCTCACCTAGTCGGTCGTAAGTTGCTTGATCGCAGGCGTTGTACGCCTCGGGACGGTTGATTGTCACATAAGCGATGCGGTCCTCGATTTCGTAAATCACGCTGTCCATCGAAACCCTCCTTTGATGAGTCGTTATCTTTGCAGCACTTAGAGGTCGTTGTCTCATAAAGACAGCGAAATGAGATCGGAGAACGACGCGGAAACGCCATAACGTCGAGTGATATGGGTTTCGGGTTGCGTTGGTGTGCCTAACCCTAGGATCCTGTTCAGGTGAACCCGCAACTTTCTCCTTCACCTGCGTTTATTGGAATTGACATTGGGGGCACCAAGACTTTCGGCGTCGCGGTGAATGAGAGTGGTGATTTGCTCGAAGAACGGCTACTGCCGACCCCGCAAGGCGCAGCCGAACTGATCGGAACTGCATCATCGATGTACTTCGAGTTGAGTGAAAGAGTTGTTCAATCATCAAACGAACGTTTCGAAGTATTAGGTCTAGGAATTGGTATCGCAGGTCTTGTCGACATCAATGGACAGATACGGCGGGCCCCTAATCTTGTCGACGTTGACGGACTCGATATAGGGCCGATATTGGAACCGAAACTCGGAGTACCCGTTTATGTAGACAACGACGTCAACTGTGCTGCCCTAGCCGAACTATCAGATGGCGCCGCAGCCTTGGTAAATAATTCGTTGCTAGTAACGCTAGGTACAGGCATTGGGGGAGCCTTAATAGTCGATGGAGATATCCACAGAGGTGCCTTCGGAATGGCAGCAGAACCCGGCCATATGGTCGTCAACCCTCACGGTTTTATATGTGCCTGTGGCAAGAAAGGATGCTGGGAAGCTTACGCATCTGCTGCTGGGCTCAGAAACCTGGCGATCGATAGAGCACAAAATGGGCAACTAGAAGAGATCAATGACAAGGTCCAAGGAGACCTAAACAAAATCGCTAGTGAGGACATCACACAAGCAGCTCGACGAGGTGACATCCAATGTCTTGAAGTGATAAACGAGTTCGCTTACTGGATTGCACTCGGGCTCACAAATTGTGCAGCTTTACTCGACCCCGAACTCATCATTATCGGGGGAGGACTAGTTGCAGAATGGGACCTCTTAGGAGACAGAATCCGTCATTCATTCGACGAGTTGCTCCTCGCATCAACTCAGCGAAATCGAATTCCGATCAAGCCAGCGGAGAATGGCAAAGCGGCTGGAGCAATAGGAGCGACTCTGTTAGGAAGACAAAGATGAATGAGGACAAAATTGAAAAGTTACTGGAATGGCGAGAAAACGTTCCCGAAGGACGACTGCTAAACCCTGGGCTGCCACCCTTCGACCTCCTCAATGCTTCGGAGTGGTTAGTGATAGACGAGTCGCCAGGGCAACTTGAACTCCTGTGTGAACTGCCTGACGTCGCTCTCAACCCTGCAGGGCAGCTGTTTGGCGGTTTCACAGCTGCCTATGTCGATATCGCCTCGCTCTACACAGCACAAAGTGACGTAGAGGGCACCCCCGGTTTCCAATCCACCATCAACATGCGATTGGATTATTTCGAAGCGATTACCGAAAGCCCGTTTCGTATCACTAGTGAAGTCATCCACCGGCGGGGGGAAACGCGCCTCGTGGCGTGTCACATGTACCAAGGCGACCTATTAGCGGTGTATGGGCTAACGACCATGAAGCATCAACCACTAGAAAAAGTATTTTGATCAACCTTTTTTCAAACTTCAGAATCGCGACCGCTCGCTGCTGTAACACCCAAGGCTGTACTAGTCGAAGCAGACAGCTCGATGTCCACAGATAAGGTCATGAGATGAAGAAGGTCATTGTAGAAGTGCTTCTGCTGCTGATCTTCGCAACATGTTCCTGTTCGGTGACGCAAGATCCCCAGCCTGAACTCAGCGAGCCGCTACACAGTCCTACGACTAGTCAACTTGCCCAGTCCGCGACTTCAGCACCAACCCAGAAGCCACCCGAATTAGAGCGCTTGGAAGACGTTTGGGATATGGCCGCAGCACGCCCGGGCGCAGATATTGGTGAGGTCTTCCAACTATTCAGGCTTAAGCAGTCGCTCGGCCCGAGAAACCTGGCGTGTTACGACGAGACCTCAGGCGAGGTTTGCGAAAAGATCGTAGAAGCTATCAATATCGTTGGCCTTGCTGAAGAACACGTGACCTTGCTCCTCGACTCGTTGGAGCTCCCGCACAGAGTGGTCGAACGGGACTGTGAACTTCTGATGGTCACGCAAGAATTTATTGCTGGCAGAGTTAACCTCTCCGTCGCAAAGGGCATCGTCATTGGGTGGGCGTCCGAAGGTGGAAGAAACTTTGAAGAAAGTGACAACTGCTAACTGGCGGCGATGTTGCTGCCCTCAGTCCTCTACCTCTAGCGTGACTCGCTCATCGTAAAAGCTCAACAGGCCGGCAATTGGAGACATTTCAGCTAGCGGCTCTTCGTAACTCCACACCACGTCTTCCAAAGCACCACCGTCCAATTTGATGCTCCAATATCGTGCATCTCCCTTGTGAGGGCAGTGAGTAACACTCTCGCTTGCTATGAGGAGTTTCATCGCTACATCTTCGCGAGGGAAGTAATGGCGTGGTGGAAGGTTTCCTTCGGTCAGAAGTTGAGTTTCGCGTGAATCTGCTACCACGGTGTCTCCAATTCGGACCCGCACGCGAGCATTTGAAGCTTGAATCGAAATGTGGCTTGTCATTGACACATAATAGAACTACCAACACCACGGAAAATGCGTTAACGGTGGTTGCCGGTCCAGGCAAGAGGACTTTCCACTCGCGACCTAACGGCTCGATGCCTTCTTTGCAGCAACTTGAATTTGGCCTCACCTTTGGGTCTGAGCTGTGAAAATATGGGACGCGTAAAAGGACTGCGGACCCAATCGAAATACTGGAGTTTGTTATGGATGAGGCAAAGGTCGGAGCACTCAGTAAGCGGATCATGGGCATATATGAGGGTGCTCTTGTGTCGGGCATGGTGTATCTCGGAGATGAGATGGGTCTTTACCGTGCCATGCACGAACAAGGCTCGCTCACGAGCGAGCAGGTAGCTACGCGAGCCGGTCTCCATGAACGCTTTGTTCGTGAGTGGCTGTCTCTCCAAGCAGCTGCTGGCCTAATCGAATATCAAGGAGACGGACTGTTTTATTTGTCTCCCGAAGCGGGTTTGCTGCTTGCAGAAGAAGACGACCTTCGTTCAATGGCACGCTGGTTCGATAATTTCCCGCAGCGCACAGCCTTACTTTCGGAAATCCCCCGGTCATTTAAAACGGGTATCGGTATCTCATGGTCTGATGTAGAGAGGGGAGGGACTTCGGGAAGAGTCCAATGGATGGAGCGCCTACTGCGTCCTTGGTACGAGCAAGTTCTTGTTCAAACGGTTTTGCCGGAACTCGACGGTTTGATCGACTCACTCAATGCCGGGTCTCGGGTTGCGGATGTGGGTTGTGGAAGCGGAGTTGCTGTAGTGACGATGGCAGCGGCTTTCCCTGAATCGGAGTTTTATGGTTGGGAGATAGCTCCATTAGCTCTGGATCGTTGCAGAGAGAACGCTATACAGGCAGGGGTCACCAACGCTATATTCCACGACGTCCGTCAACAGAAACTTCCAGAAGATGGCAGTTTTGAATTAGTTACGACATTCGATTGTGTGCACGACATGACATCGCCCGACGAGTTGGCTACAGCGATTTACAACTCGATGACCCCAGATGGACGCTGGCTCATTGTTGACCCCACGAGCAAGGGAACGCTCGAAGAGAACATAGAGATGCCTCTCGCGGTGTTTGGGTACGCGGCCTCAGTTGCAGGCTGTCTTCAATCAGCGATGAGTGAACCAAATGGTGCCGGACACGGTGTATTTGGCCTGCCAGCGCCCGCAATGCAGGAACTGACCGAAAAGGCTGGTTTCACCCGATTTCGCCAACTCGACATCGCGCATGCAATGAATAGCTACTACGAAGTGCGACCCTGAGCTGGCGCTTGCTACAGCCGAAGGCTCTTCGCTTGCCGGAATCGGCGCCGACCGCAACTAGATCGCTACCATTCACTTATCGGTTGCTGGCTAGCGCCACGGAAACTCCAGGAGAGTCATCGATGAATAGTCCGGTCGTTGTTGAACAGTCAGAAGAGGCCTCGGAGCCCGGTGTTGAGGGAACAGATTACGAAGTAGTAGTGATCGGGGCCGGAGTCGGTGGCATCTACCAGATCAAACGACTCATTGACCTAGGCGTCAACGCGACTGTTCTGGAAGGCGAGGACGACTTAGGCGGCACTTGGTACCGCAATCGATATCCAGGTGCAAGATTTGACTCAGAGAGCTTCACTTATGGGTACTCCTGGGACCAAGAAATTTTGGATGAATGGCACTGGACCGAAATGTTCTCGCCGCAGCCAGAGACCTTGAAATACTTGAATTTTGTAGCGGAGAAGTTCGGTCTGCGTGAGCACATGCAATTCAATTGTTACGTCGAACAGATGGTGTTCGATGAAAACACCAGCACCTGGACCCTGTTCCTCAAAGACGGCCGCAAACTAACGACACACTTTGTGCTCACCGCAATAGGACTTTTATCGGTACCCACTCTTCCTCGCATCGATGGTGTCGATGACTACAGGGGGCAAGCTTTTCATACCTTCAACTGGCCCCATGAGCCGATTGATCTGACAGGTCAACGAGTGGCAGTTATTGGTACAGGGGCGACTTCGATACAGCTCATACCTGAAGTAGCTAAAGAAGCTGCACATCTGACGGTGTTTCAACGTCGACCCAACTGGGCTGCGCCGTTAAATAACAGCGAAATTTCTGAAGAAGAAATGGCCGAAATTCGGACACGCTATGACGAAATTTTTGCGACCTGTGCTCGGACACCGGGTGGATTCGAACACGAGCCCGACAGGAGAGGGTTCTACACGGTTTCGGAAGAGGAGCGTCGCGAGCTATGGGACCGTCTTTACGATGGTCCTGGCTTTGGCATCTGGCTGCAGAACTTCGTCGAAATTTTTATGGATGAAAACGCTAATGCCGAATTTTCCGAATATATCGCTGACCGGATTAGGCAACGAGTGGACGACCCTGAGTTGGCGGAGAAGCTCATCCCCAAAGATCACGGATTTGGAATTCAACGTGTCCCACTCGAAACCGAATACTTCGAAACCTATAACCGAGACAACGTTACGTTTGTTGACGCTGGGGAAACCCCCATTGAGCGAATCACCGAATCCGGGATCCAAACGAGTGACCAACACTATGAGTTCGACATCATCGTCTACGCCACTGGCTTTGACGCATTTACTGGCGCGTTCGACAGGATCGACATTCGCGGAGTTAACGGCGAGTCGTTAAGGGATAAATGGGCAGATGGGCCAGTTACCTACCTAGGCCTCCTCGTCGAAGGGTTCCCCAATCTGCTCATGATTTCAGGCCCTCAAACCGCATCTACCAACTTCCCTCGAGGAGCTGAACTTGCCGTGAACTGGGCGACTGAACTGCTGGAACACATGTGGAGCAGCGGGCACAGCCAATTCGAAGCGACCCCAAGCGCAGAACAAGGCTGGTTTGATCACGTCGTCAAAATGTATGAACCGTTTTTGTTGAAGACTGCGCAGAGTTGGATCACGGGCTACAACTCGAACTTAGATGGCCATGAATACGGTAAAACTCGCTACAACATCTATAACGGAGGTGGGCCCAAATACGCGGACCGGCTCCGCCAGGAGGCGCAGGACGGATATCAGGGCCTCAATATCGGCTAAAGCGACGCGCGACGAAGCATTAGCAGCTTGTGGAGGTGGCGGGAATCGAACCCGCGTCCTTCAGCGTTTCAATGAGTCTTCTCCGAGCGCAGTCACTTTGCGAGTTGTCGAGTTGCAAGCTGGTAGCGACCCCAGATCGAACAACCGTATCCGGCTAAGAGTCCCTTGGATCACACCGGCGATGACCAAAGGCAAGCCCCTCAAATGAGGACCACCGCTACCCGAGAGGCTGAGGCAGTGGGGTCGTTACCCGATACCTAAATTAGGCAGCGAGCGCCAGGTCATTTGTTTTGACATTGGCGTTTGTAAGTGTTCCGGCTCTTTAACGTGGCTCCGGAGACCACGGCTCGCTTCTCTCATATCAACCGTCGAAGTCGAAACCGATCACCCCCGTGATCTGTCCAGATCAGGGCCTGGACCTTCACTACCAGGCTAGCGGCGAGATTCTCGAGTCGATGTCAGCCCGGCTGCTACCAATCCCGTCGGTTGGCCCGACGAGCTGCCCTCTTATTCTGTTCAGCCTTAGAACCTTTATGAGTTCCGCCCTTTGGGCCGCGATTACCCAGACGAAGTTGAAGAAGTCGCCGCTCTCGATCGAGCTTCCTTCTGATTTTGAAGTCCGATATAGAGCGCTTCATGATCATCCATGTTGGGTGTGTTAGCTATGCCTGTCAACAAGGCACCAAAGGGTTACCGATTACGACGTGCCATTGCACGACGGGCCTCAAGGTCGCTCTCACGTTTCCTAATGGCATGTCTCTTATCGTATTGACGCCGCCCTCGAGCAAGGGCCAACTCAAGTTTCGCTTTGCCATCGAGAAAATAGACCGATAATGGGATTAGTTGCAGCGGGTCTTGCTCAGTTCTTGCGCGAAGACGGTCTATCTCGACTCGATGTAGGAGCAGCTTGCGCGGTCGATCTACAACGTGACCGTTTTGAGCTGATGAGTGACTCCAGGGTGAAATGTGCATTCCGAGTATCCACATCTCACCGTTTCGTACCCGCGCGAAAGCATCACCTAGCTGAGCCGAACCGGCACGAAGTGATTTCACTTCGCTTCCTTGCAGCACTATCCCGCATTCATAAGTGTCGAGAAGATCGTAGTTAGCGCGGGCGCGTCGGTTCGAAGCAACAACCTTTTTGTCGGTAGCGCCCTGATTACCCATGCCATGAAGGCTACCGGTAGCTGGAATCTAGGCGAATCAGTCGAGTTCGGTAAGGTGCTCGCTACCCTCGTGATCATGAGATACGAGCCTCTGAAGTTCTTGCTGTGAAGGTAGAAGTTTGGCTTCCGACTGTGCTCCGATCTCACGTAGCAGGGAAGTCGCGAATCGCGGCTCAGGGCTCCAACGTCGGCCAAGTCCTCAATAGCCTGGTTGATCTCCATCCCGCGCTTCGACCGTATCTTTTTGACGATCAAGGAAAATTGCACGCGTATATCAACGTTTTTCTAAATGACAGCAACATTCGCTCGAGTCAAGGACTGGATACCAAGGTTGTTGAAATAGATGAGTTACGGATACTTCCTGCTGTGGCCGGAGGCTAACTCCACGCTCTAGCAGATGAAGCATCAACAGCTAATTAGTGGGTATCTCCACAGCGGTATCTCTAACGCCCCTAGCCTTAGCCATGTGGCAGACCTATCTCTTACAGTTCTCGGATGCTCGGGGAGTTTCGCTGCAGCGGGCCAAGCATGCAGCGGTTACCTAGTGCAGTCTGCCGACACGACGATCTGGGTCGATTGTGGGCCCGGCACTTTAGGAAATCTACAAAATCATGTTGCGCTATCTGAAGTTGATGCGATCGTGGTTTCACATCACCATCCGGACCACTGCGCTGAGTTACCGGTGGTCTACAACGCCTACAAATACTTTACGGAGGTCGCCCGAGTGCGAGTTATAGCGACTGAAGATGTCAAGCGAGTGACTGATGTTTTTCAGCCTGATGGCGACAGTGGGGACCTGTTCTCATGGGAAATAGTTCACGACGGAACGACAACTCACGTAGGCGACATAGAGATCAAATTTTCTCGAACAGATCATCCTGTCGAGACACTTGCTATGAGGCTAAAGAGCGAGAATAGCTCAATCGTGTACACCTCTGACACGGGCCCCGGCTGGTCTATGTCGGAACTTGGGGCTGAGCCCGACATAGTGATAGGGGAGGGGACCCTGTTAGATGCCAACGCACACGTTTCGATCCCTCACATCAGTTGCAGCCATCTCGCCAACGAAGCAAACAACGTCAGAGCCAAACACCTAGTTGTCACACACGTCCCTCCGGGATCCGATCCAGCTCAACATCTCGACGAAGCTGCAGCGGTTTTCGATGGCAAGGTTGAACTAGCGGTTACAGGCCGTACCTTTTCAACTACGGGCTAGGGAAAGGAAACCCCCAATGCGAGTCGACGGTCGAGCCAATGATGAACTACGTCCAATTTCTTTCGAGCGTAATTTCACCGATCAGACACCAGGATCGGTCTTAGTGAGCTTTGGGCGGACCAAAGTTTTATGCACCGTATCCATCGATGATGATGTGCCCAGGTGGATGAAAGGCAATGGCGAAGGATGGGTCACAGCTGAGTACGCGATGCTCCCAGGCTCAAGCGGTGAACGTGTCGGGCGTGAAGCAAAAAAAGGAAAACAGAAAGGCCGCACCCTCGAAATCGAGCGACTCATTGGCCGAGCCTTGCGAGCGGTATGCGACATGAAAATACTTGGCGAGCGAGAAGTGACAGTCGACTGTGACGTCCTGCAAGCAGACGGCGGTACACGAACCGCCTCCATTTGCGGCGGCTACGTCGCTTTGCATGACGCTTTTAGCCGTCTCGTAGACGACGGCACCATAACCGCACACCCGTTAACAGATTATTGTGCTGCGATTTCAGTCGGAATTGTCGGCGAAGAATTATGTTTGGACCTTCCGTACACAGAGGATTCAGGCGCCGAAGTGGACATGAATGTGGTGATGACCGGTTCCGGAAAGTTTGTTGAAGTGCAAGGAACAGCGGAAGGCGACCCCTTCGACAGCGACCAGCTGCAAGGTTTGCTCGAACTAGCTACAAACGGCATATCCCAAATTGTGGATCTCCAAAGAACGGTGTTAGCCGAAAACGTGGATTGAGAAGTATGCGGCTAGTAATGGCATCTGCCAATGCGCATAAGGCGCTCGAGATAGCCCAAATTCTGACTGACCACGAAATTGAACCCAGACCGGATTCGCTCGGGGAGATAGTCGAAGATCAAGAAACTCTCGAAGGTAATGCTCGACTCAAAGCATTAGCGGTTTGCGCAGAGGCGAAGAGTCCCGCTGTGGCAGACGACACGGGACTGGAAGTCGACGCCCTCTCTGGGCTACCGGGAGTCAGAAGTGCTCGCTTTGCCGGAGACTCTGCTACTGATTCAGAGAACTTGTCGAAGTTGTTAGAAGACATGCAGCACGTTCCCAATGGGCAACGAACAGCGCGTTTTCGGACAGTCGCAGTGGTCGTCTTCCCTGACGGTAAAGAACTCGTAGCTCACGGAGTGGTTGAAGGTTCGATTGCTGAGGAACCTAGAGGAACAGGCGGGTTTGGATACGACTCGGTCTTCGTTCCTGATGAGGGAGGGGGAAGCACTTTTGCTGAAATGCAAGCAGAACACAAAAATCTGATAAGTCACCGAGGTCGAGCTTTTCGCTCCCTGGCGCAAATGTTGAGTCAATAGCTACCAATGGCGTAGGTCAATATCCCACCGGTCGATTACCTGCTCATCACGAACAATGTGCAATGACTGATGCTTAGCCATCGTCGGGTCAATATGGGCCGGTACCAAAGAAATTCGGTCC
>Ga0111541_10000062_pt1 | contig 28594 bp, 7 predicted proteins | sample Knorr_S7_td_DCM__FD_83039 | JGI IMG/M metagenome (GOLD analysis project Ga0111541, IMG submission 83039) | Marine microbial communities from Southern Atlantic Ocean transect - Knorr_S7_td_DCM_ad_131m_LV_B (version 2) (version 2) | ecosystem: Environmental > Aquatic > Marine > Oceanic | place...
AGATCTATTGGGAGATGAAATTTTACTAATTTACCAGATCCACTAGGATCTATAATAAATTTAGTTGCTGGATTTACAGAATTCCTCACGCTAAAGCAATTGCTCTAAAGTCTTTAAGTCTAATAGGAACACATTCATTAGTAGATGTCATTACAATTTTGATAGTAAATCCATTAAACTGTTCTAGATCATTAGCAGTAAATTGATATTCTGAGAAATCATCTTGACCATTCTTCTTAACTAAAGCATCTGATCTACCATCATTATTTTTAGAATCAATAACACTATCACCAAATCCATCACCATTAGTATCAATTAGATTCTTATATCCTGGGAATGCTCTATATGATTGTTTAACTTCACTAGAATCTCCAGTATATAATCTATAGTAAACTCTAAAGTCTGCTTCTGGTCGAACATTAGCAGCAACAAATACTTTCAATGAAGTTGATGGTTGCTTTAAGTTAACTTTCTTTGTTACATAAATTGATCCATGTGGATCTCCACTAATTTGATTTGTTCTATCATCAGTAGCATAATTATCAGCACCAATTGGATTATTAAGTTTATTTCTACCAAGAACGAAATTGGCATTCTGAACATCTAATGCTGGTGATAGATTAGGATCATTTGAATTAAAATCAACTGTTAAAGTAAGAGATTTATTTCTAGGTAATGAATCTAATCTCTCTGCTTCATTAAGTTTAGAAGCAACTAATCTAGGAGTTGGGAAGAATGTTGTCTCATTAAGAATAGTAGGTTCAAATCCTTGATCGATAAAGGAAACTTCATTACCATCAGCACTAGTACCACTTATAGTTCTAAAGGAAGAACTAACACGAGTTGTACCTGGTGTAATAACATTCAATTTAGCAGAACATGAATTAAATTGATGATTTTGTGATATATTAGCAGTTTTTCCACCAACAGATCTTTCATTAGTAAAGCTAATTTGATTTTTTCCAGTAGATCTATTTCCACTACTTATTAATGACCTATCTATTTCTAAGAAATAATTATCAATATTAGAAGCATCTCTCAATGTTTGAGTAGAAGGTATGTTATGATCAGTGTTAATCATAACCAAAGGCATACCATTAACTTCATATGGTTGAACACTATCTCCATCAAAATGTGATAAAGCAACAGAATTACCAACACCCCTATTTGATAAACTTAATATATTACCAGGAGAAGTAATGTAATCTACAACTTCGCCATTAATTAATGCTTGTCCTCTATCAGTTGAGATTCCACCAAAATACTTAAATTCTGGATTGGTACTAGCAACAGAAACTTGTTGAGCACCTGCATCAATATCTTGTGTAATTGTCGTTTTAATTGTATCTGGTTGGACTCCAGCAACTCTAATCATATTATTAACACCATGATGTGCATGATTATACTGTATCACTTCTAAAACATTTCCTGCATTTTGATCACTAAGAACAATAGAATCAGCAGAATGTTTTGAATTATTTCCTAAAAGTGTTCTAGTATCATTTGCTGCTCCATAATGAATAATATTATCATTAGTAACAAATTTCTCACCCTGAACATCAGTTAAGAATAATGTATCAATATCTGCTTTAATATCAGTTACTACAAACTGAGCACCAGCACCTCTATTCAAATCTGAAGTACCTTCCACATCAAGTGTTAAAATTTCACCTACAACATAACCAGAACCATTTGTATTACTATTAATTGATTTTACAACCCCATTAACATTATCAATTGTAACGTTTGCTGTTGCTCCTGTTCCACTACCATTAGAAATGAACTTAGCAGCAGCAACATTTTTATCACCAGATTGTTCAGCAGTAGTACCTGCAGAATATCCAGCACCCTTATTAATAAGTTTTAATTTAGCAGATTCTATTGGACCACCTCTATCTTCAATTACACCAGTAATTGAATTGTCTTCTTTATCTGTTATTAAACCAGTACTAATTTTTCTTCCAACTGGAATAGACTCAGCTTCTGTTTGAGTGATATTCGTAACTGAACATCTAATTTTTCTCGGTAATGTTCTAACTGGGTTAGTTGGTAATGGTTGTGTATTACCGTTACCAGGTTCGATAGAAGTATTGTAGAATGTAGCAGTTCCTGAAGAAACAAATGCTGCTTTTCTAAGAGTAAATTTAAGATCTTGATATTGGCTAGGTGTCCAAATTGAACCGTTCTGTGATTTAAATAAACTACCACCAATATACTGTTTAGTTACCACACCAAATTGTGATTGATCACTGGTTGCTGGTAATCCTACAGGTGTAGCAAGATTCTTTTCACCCATAGTAGCAACATACATCTCAAATCCATCAGATCCTGGTGATAAGAATACAATAGCATATTCTTTTCCAGACTCTAGATAAATTGGTGATGGGAATTTGACAGTTGTTGCTTCAGAAGCATCAGTTGAAACTTTAATTTGATCTGGATTTAATGTAGTCTGAGCAAAATCTTGAACAAGGAAAGTGGTTGGTGTTCCTAATTCAACTTCTCTGAGTTCAACAAAGACTTTAGCATTATCATCTTTAGTCCTGAAAAATACATCAACAGAAGTTAAGAATGCTCCTGTTTCATCAACAGTAAATGATTGTGCTAAAGGATCCCTATAAGGTGCTTCTACTCTTACTGTAGAAGACTCTGAATTTTGATTTACTGTAGTAGTAATTTCATTGGGTTTCTGAGCAGGAGGGGGTGGATTTCTAACACCAACAGTACCTGTAGTTTGAGTTAAAATAGTACCCGTTGCACTATATGTTCCTGTAGCATCACTAGAAAGAGCACCAGCACCTGGAGGAACATATTCTCCTGTTGTATTAGCAGTTACTCTAAATGTTTTTGTTCCAGTATAGAATAATACTGATGGTTTTGGTGTTACATTAGCATCTCTAAAGAACCATGCTCCAAGAACATCTCCCCAATTATCAGACATTAAATCAATATTGGTTACAGTTGCTTCAGTTCCTGTTGTTTCTCCAATAAGTGTTGCTCCTTTAAGAACATATCCCCAATAATTATCACTATTTGCTAAAGTAGTAACATCACAATTAAACAATACTGAAGTTGAAGAATATGTAGAAGCAGGACCAGGTCTAGATAAATCAAATGGGTCAACTGTATATTTTTCTACAGTAACTGCAGGATGTCCCAATCCAGCAGCAAATTCTGGTCTACTAGTATCTCCAAATTTATGATTAGGTGCTTGTGCCTTAACATATCCTATCTGAACACCACCATTCATAACTTTAACATTTTCACCTACGGAGAAACCAGAAGATCCTGATGTTGTTGTAATTTCAATTAATTTAGGGAAGACATCTGGTACACCACTATCTAATTTGTGAATATGCTTTGTATCTGGTTTTAATCCATTAGCAGCAAAATAAACATTTCTAGATCTCATAAATGGATCTGTTGCACCACTTATCTTAACACTCTCAATATAATCCATTTCTCTATTATCACCAGTCATTTGATTGGTGAAACTAGTTTCTACTGTTTGTGTTGTAGTCGTAGTAGTTGTAGTTGTAGTATCAGTGTGGTTTCCATCAAATACATCTTGATCTGCTTCAATTTCTTCGGAAGTTACAGTTACATCAGTATCAGTTGTAGTTGTATCTGAAACAACGTTTGATATGGTATTCCAAGTATTTCCTGTTGATTCTTGTCTAAAGTTATCAACATAAATTGTTCTAGTCCAATTATCTGATGGTGGATCTAATTTAACAGCACCAACATATACAATAACATTAAATGGGTTGATATTTTCAAAACCAGATGCCTGTGGTTGATTAATCCATTCTACCTCATCATATTTAAGAGTTATTAAATCACCCGTTTTCTGACAATTCGGATCTAATAAACTTAAATTAGATGACATATCAGCAGTATTAACATCAATAGCAGGATTAACACCTAGTTCTGCTTTCATTGACCAAGAATCAACAGCACTAATTAATTCTTGATTAACTACATCAACATCACATCTAGATGAATCTTCGCCATTAAAATTAATAAAATCTCTATTTTTAAAATCATTAACAACAAAACCACTCTTAAATCTATCCGTACCATCAGCATCAGTTACCTGAAGGGACTTAGTATTTAATTCAAGTGCTGTTAAAGAAGTCATTACTTCAAGATTGGAAATCCTCTTTTCAAGTTTTCCAATATCTCTCATAGTAAATCTTCTATTATCATACATTCTTATTGCTGGTCCTTTAACGGGATCATACAAATATGGAGGTAATGTTATCTGTGCGATCTCCATAGAATCACCAACTTCAGTAGGTGGTGCTGGTCTATCATCAGATACACCTTTTATCAATTTTACCTGTTCATTCTTATTAATAACTAACTTATCAATTCTAGGTAAGTAGTAACTATATCCAACAATAGTACTTTCATCTGGAGTAACAATATATCTTGTTGTAGTTTCAAATATTCTATGACTATATGCAAAAGGTGATTTCGCATCTGTTGTAAATGGAAGATCGGATTCTACAAATTTTCTAACTCTTGGTCTAAAATCAAGAACATCAGATGCTCTGTTTCCAGCAATAGCTGGAATATCGTTAGTATATCTCTCCTTAGTGTATGAGTTTACTGTAAAGAAATCTCCACTTGTATTTGGAGCTACTTCATAGTAATCAAAAATAATTAATAACCTCTTAGAAGGTTTACCAGAAGTACCTCTTCTTACAATTCTAGAATAATCTGAGAATTGTTTTCTATGACCTTTATCAAGAGTATAATTATCTGTTCTATCAACATAACTACCCTCTGTTACTTTCTGTGCTACAGAACTTATATTTGATTCCTTAAATGTTACTGTTTCACCTTTTACAAACTTATTTCCATTTAAATAAACAAATTCAGTTGTTGTTGCATTTTTTCTATTAACAACTTGACCAATCGCCCTACTTTGAGTACCAATAACTTGTTCCCCAACATAAGTATTAACATCTAATCCTAAACCAGAGACAAATTCTAAAGAATCTAAAACTGGTGTTGCTGTATTTGTAGACTCATATACTGCCAATACCTTTACAGCGTCTGGAACATTCAATGATATTTCTTGATCTTCTACTCTTAAACCATATGATTTACTTTGAGTTAGACCGCTTGCTTCTGTAGAAACATTATTTGATTTTGTTACTTCTAGTTTTTCACTTCTAATATAATTTTTTGTTCTACTAGCAATTCCTAATTTCTTTAACGTAACATTTACATCAGCACTTCCACTAGTTTTTGCTAATGCTTTAAAATTAATAACAGATCCTCCAGTAGTAATAACTACTTGATCTGAAGTTAATTTCTCTATAGTACCATCAGAATAATGAATAGAATACTTCTCAGCATCAAATGGTTCAAAAAATGCTGTAGTAATACCTAAAGCACCATCTTCACCCGAATTTTCAAATGCTTCACTGGCATTGATTGTTATTCCAGTAGCAGATACTGTTCTATTTCTAAGTTGTCTAGTAATAGTTAAGTTTGAATTTGAAAAATCAGCAGAAGCAATATTTTTCTTTGCTAACTTACTGTATAAACCAGAACGATTGAGATTTATAAGTCTAGGTGACATTACTGAGAATGTTGACTCTGACTTTGCTCCACCACTTAACTTCATACCATTACAAAGATTATCAACAGTTTCTATAGTATCAAAAGTTAATTCTGTCCCATTTGCTGATATTGCTGAAACTCTATTCCATTTTGGTACAGGAACAGAATTACCATCAATAGTACCTGCTACATTATATTGAATAATACTATCAGTTTTTATACCAATATTACCACTAAATCTTCTATTTAAAGATGTTCCTTTATCATCTTCAACATTAAGTATATCTCCTTTTGAGAAATTGGGTAGAGTTCTTGGATACAGAACAGCATCAGCACTAAAGGCAGCACCTAATCCACCAATATCATCAGATTGTTGGAAAACTGATTTTATATCATCAGTTGTATATATTGTAACTTCCTCTATAGTTGCTGTTGAAGTATTAACACCAACATTACTTGTTCTTTCATTAAATACTACTTTTTCACCCTGTACAAAAGTACCTGATGTTTGAATAATATTAATCTCATCAGTATTAGGGTGATCTTCTACATATCCTGTAGCACCACTATTCATACCCCTTACTCTAGATCCTGATGGTGCTAATTGTCCTGATTGATATGCTAATCCACCTTGACCTGGATCTATTTTAATGGTTGTATAAGTTTGTACATCATATAAGAAAAGATCCCATTCAGTATCATCACCGTTATAAGTATCGTCCGAAGCATTAAATGAATATACTCTTGCTTGTCCAACTACTGCTGACCCAACGTCAACTTGAGGTGTAGCACCTGAAGTAGATCCTTTTCTTCTAGCATAAAGAGCAACTGTATTACCAACACCAACTTGTGCAGCACCACCCTTTTTAGTACCAATACTAACAAAAGGAGTTCCTTCTACGTTATTAACTCTTAAAAGACTACCCATTCTAAATGGAACAGAAGCAGACTTTATAGTTTTAGTATCTCTTGGTTTCTCAATATCAAGAACTGTAGTTCCAGGTAAAGGAACATCAAATCCTCTAACATATGCTTTGCCTGGAGATAGCTTAACACACATTAAATCGTCTGTTGGTGTGCCACCTTCATCAGTTTTTTCTGTATCTAAGTATAAACCATTAGATCCTATCTCATCATTAAGAGAATTTTGAATAGTTACATTAAATGGGTCTAGAGCATAGTTGCCAGATTCATCATATGTTCTCTTGGCAATCCACTTTCTAATTTCAGAGTATACTGTTGCATTTTGTATCTTTTTAATTTCACCCTTTCTAACTCTAACCAATTCTACAAAATTGATATCATCAAAATCATCAAGTGCCTTTTTAGTTAATTTTGTAGTTATTTTAAATCTATCAGCACCAGGAGCAGCGTAATTTGTAAATCCTTTAGCATTATCATTTAAACTAGTATCATCATTTGATGTTACAACTTCTTCAACTATTTCAAAACCAACCCTATATGATGGTTTATTTGAATATGGTTCTAAGACAACTGTTGCTTTTGGTACATCTACAAAAGTTCCTCTTAAGAAATATACACCTTTATCAACACCTACAGCAGAACCAGTTGCTGTTGGATTATCAGAAACTAGAGTTAATACAGTATCTCCAGAATTTATTGTTGTATTACCATAAGTAACATTCTCTTCAAGTATAATTATTTCACCACTTGGAAAATGTGTACTTTCTCCAGTATTATCTGAACTTGTATATTTAACAAATACTGTAATTTCATCAACACCTTCTTTTGGTGGTAAAATATAGTTTATAATCTTTGCTGAAATTTGAGATGTTTGTCCCTTTATTCTAGTTCCACCATTCGCTATTAAAGCATCAAGATAAATGCTAATATCTATTCCTAAATGATCTGGATTTACTTTACATGAGAAATATGTACTATCATACGTAACAGATCCAGGAATAACCATAGATCCTTCTTTAAAAATATGATTACCAAAAGATTCTACCTGATTTTGTAATATTGATTGTAATCCTGTTAATTCTCTTGCTTGAACTGGATATCCAGGCTTAAATAAAACCTTGTAATAGTTCTTCGCCTTATCAAAATCATCGTAATAAGGACTTATATTTAAATTAGTCTTTTGTGGCATTTTACTTTAGAATTCCAGGATGATTTTAACGTCTTCTTTTTGTCGCTCATTTCGAGCAATCAATGGTCGATGGTCAATATAAACCAACTCCCCTGATCCTTTATTTATCTCGGATTTTGCCAACCCTTCTGTGAAGGCCATTCCTAGATCAACTTGCTTATTTCCAGTAGGATTAGTTGTGATTCCAGTATAGTTATTATTAATATAACCCTTAAATCCAGAACTCTTACCCTCAACAACACCGTCAGTTGAAGTAAAGGAATAATGTCTACCTAATGTAGATATACCAATATAATCTGTCTGATCCTGAGATCCACTATAATTTAATGATCTATCAGTAAAGTATTTTAACACTTTAGTATCTTGATCAAATGAAGCAACATATGCTCTTGCTTTAACTGAAGCACCAGTCAAAGCATCGGTTTGTGTTTGCTCAATTACTTCACCTACTTGTGGATTTCCTGTTACTTGTTGAGTTGGATCTTGACTTAATTGATCATCTTTAAATAACATAGCATCTAAACATGAAAACTGATTTTCATTAAAGACTGTTACTTGATCAATCTTAGTAGGATTTTTTACTATACCAACTATAGCAAATTTAGTATCTACTGGGAAATCTTTAGTACTATCATCAAATCTGGCATAAATTAAAATCTTATCAGTTCCCAATTCTTGATAAATGTCATAACCATGTCCTCTACTTGGAGGAATAATGGGAACTAATTTAGCACTTGATCCACCTGAATTGGTATTAACAGCACCCAAATCAACTAATCCATAACTATATCCCTTACCACCAGAAGTAACGGTTATATCAGTAATATTACCATCAGAATTAACATCAACTCTTGCTTTAGCACCAATTCCATCACCAACAATGTTAACCTCTTGTCCAGTTAAGTTTGAATAAGATTTTCCAGCATTTTCAATATATACATGCTTAATTTGATTATTATTTAAGATAGAATCTCCATTTTCTCTAACTGATCTTATTTGAGGATCTGTACTGGTTTCCCAGTCGTTGGGAACAGCAACATATTCAGTAGAATCAAATTTAATAATATCGCTAGGTGAAACTGTAAATAGATATTTCCACAAATAACCATCACCACTACTACCAGCTTTAGATGGTTCTAAATCGGTAAATGTTGGCTCATCTTGAGATACATTTCCTTTAGCAGTCTGAGATGTATTAGAACCATATCCACCATTATCAATACAAATATAAACTTTGTAATCAGAGTTCATTACATAATATCTGGATCTGTATAACTTATTTGCTTGAGTATTTGGACTTTGATTTTCACGACTATAATCATCACGATAAATCTCATATCTTTCACCAGCTTTCCAATCAATTCTCTTGATAACTCTTCTTATATTCTTTGCTTGTATTTTCTTACCAAACATCATAATATCTCCAACATGAGCATTGCTGGAAAAACTATCAAGTGGTCTAGGTGTTTCTGAAGACTGATTCCAAGTTTCTGATCTACCATACCCTATAACACCACCCTCTTTTGTTTGGGTTGGGTTTGGTAAACCAATAAAAACGTAGTAGTTATTATTTGTAACAGAATCTACAAAATTACTAGCGTTAAGTATTCTAAATTGGTCAGTAACAATCGCTGGCATCTTAAATATACTTTTATTGTTTATTTATAGTCATTATAATACTTGTAATCTAATAGCACCTGTATTCCTCAACCCTTTAAGGGAACCCAATACATTGTTTCTCCTTTGAATTGTTGGGAATGTAGATAAACCAGAATCAATAGTAAGTCCAGTCACTCCAATTGAAATTGGACTTGCTTCTCTAGTTGTGGTGTCTCCATATAATCTACCCCAAGTGATTTTACCCAAACAAGTAGTTACTCCAATATTTCCAGGTAAGTATCTACCTGTAGAAGCTAAACCTACATGATTAGTTGTACTTAGTACATTACACTTAATCTTACCAACCTTATCACCTGCTACAGTTATTGAATGTACCTTGTAGATATTATCTAGGAAAGTTGTTCCTATACCCACAAGTGAAGCATCACCACTATCAACAGAAGTAACACCATCACCAATAGATGTTTCTTTAACTAGAATTGGATATCCTGCCTGAAGTAAACTTGCTTGCTTACCATCAGTTACATTAAAGAAGAACTCAAGAGCAAGTGGATGTCCACCAGTTCCAACAGCAGTTCCTATACCAGTAATGATGCCAGTAAATCCTTGCCCATACTTAATAAGATTAATATCTTCAGTTTTATACACTGGATTTTCGATTATTACTTGAGGTGCTATTGAATATCCATATCCAGAGCTAGTAATATCTAATGATGTTAAAGATCCATTTGTAATTACTGCTTCAGCAGTAGCAGTAGATCCAATACCAACACCAATTTCTGGTGGATTTGATATTCTAACAGTTGGTGTAGTCAAATAACCTTTACCATTATTAGCAATTGTATATGAAGTAACCTCAGTATTTCCAGTACCAACATTATTACCTAAAACTAAAGTAACATCAGCAGGAGTTTGATCTGGATCTGCTGGCATTAAGATAGTGTCTACAGCATCTACTGCAACACCATAACGCTCAGAACTAGGAAGACGAAGTGGTCCTTCTTCATAGAAGAAAATTTCGGCATCATCTACGAATATTCCATCTTGTAAATCAAGACCTATACCAGAATCAATTTTAACATCTGAAATAACTTTTGCTGTTGGATAGACACAAGGTTCAATAGATTCTCTATCTTTACTTACTAAACTACCTTCAATAATCTTATCAACCTTCTGTTTTTCCCAATCAACTGGTCTCCATATAAAGTCATCCAAACTATCAATACCTGGACCAGTATAAATGTCAGTTTCAAGAATATCAGAAGATAATATTTCTTTAACTGTTCTATTTCTATTTTGATCTTGTCTACCAGGAACGTGACGAAGTATTCTAATATCATCTCCTGGTTTTATTGTTTCTTGAATGTCGATAATCTCAACATCAATACCTCTTTGACCAAGATAGAAGAATATATCAACTTTATCTCCTGTATCAGGTGCTTCAGTGAATGTAAATGTAGCACCACCTTCAAATTGATAAGCAATACCAGGTGTCTGAATAACACCATTAACAAAAATAAGTAATACAGCATTCAAATCTATATCTGAAGATATAGAATCATTTTCATCAGTTTCAAAACTTAATAGTTGCCCATTAAAGAATAATGGGAATCTTCTCCTAACACCATTCTGAAGATTTTCAATATTATCAATGAAATCAATTTCACCAAACTGCCAAGCAGCAAAGAAATCATTAAAGATTTCAACAACTTCAAGTTCAAACTCTTTAAGAGGTTCTCTTAATTCAGAAGATGTAACCAATCCAATGGGTTTAAATCTATCACCAATCTTGAATGAATGACCAGGTCTTGATATAGCAAAATCTGATATTTCAAATAATGTTGATCCTATACCAACAGCAGTTGAAGCAGATCCTACCTTTATGTTAAGCAATAGGTTCTCACCAGTATCTGTAGTCTTACCTACACCTAGTCTAGAAACACCAACTATAGGCATATCTTCATAAACTGGTTGAGGAATCATTAATTCTGGATTTACATATCCAGATCCACCATCCACAATAGTAAATTCTAAAGCACCACCAGTACCAGCAGGAGATTTACCAACATTTACAGTAAATTTCTTAGTAGAAACAATAGTCTCTACACCCATAAAGGTATCATAATATGGATCAGTTGTTCTTGGATAAGCATGGTTTGTGGAGTATTGATCTTTGTTACACTGGAAGACTAAAGATCCAGTAGCAAATTTAACTCTATTATTTGCTTTCTGAATGTTATTTTCTACAGAACGTAGATATTGATGTGCTGAAATATTTGTAGAAGGTAGTGTTGATAATGCTTGAATTTCAATTTTATCAGCACCATCAATTGTAATTTGAACCCACTTATTAGATAAAGGATCAGTACTTCTTGGATAAGAATGCTCACTAGCATAATTGTCCTCAGAACACTCAAAGAATATAGAATTATCTTCTAACTTATCCCAATCACCATTAGATAATCCATGATTAGTAGTTGTAGTTATGGTACAAATACCAGCTCTTGGGTCATATATTGCAGTATTTGTAGATAACGTATCTGAAGCGGTAAATCCATGAGCATTAGCAGTAGTTACTGTCATAATACCAGACTGAGGATCATAAGCAGCAGTATTAGCAGTAAATGGACCACCAACATCAGCAGTTACACTTTCTATCTGTGCAGGTTTTCCAACATTACATGTAATTTTTTGAGCAGTTACGGCAGTAATTGCTAAAGGAGTATTATATGCTGGATCAGTTGGTCTAGGATAAGCATGATTTGATCCATGAGAATCAGCATCACATGTCATGATTATTGCTTTGGGAGCAATAGTTACTGTATCACTAGTAGTGAAACTATGATTACCGATTGTTAATGTGAAATCTCCTGTACTTGGAGTATAAACAGCATTACTAACATCTCTCTTAACACCAGCAACAGTAACAGCATCACTTATAGAATCAACATATTTGTGTGTTCCAATAGCATTTACAAACTTATGTCTGTTTGGTGCTACCATTGCGGTTACAACTGCTCCAGTTCCTGCTCCACCACCAGGTCCAATATTGGTTAATAGTGTATTCTGTGAAGCACCAACTATAGGTAGGAATACATTATATGCTGGATCAGTTGTTCTTGGATAAGTATGATTTCCAATGAAATTATCTTTAGAACACTTGAAGGTTAGTGAATTAGCATCAATCTTCATTGATTTTGTTGCTCTCACACCCTTTGCTATAGATGAAACATAAGTATGTGGATAGAAACCACCAGACTTAACAGCACCAGTAGTAGCACTGACAAATGTATGAGGATCTGTGTTTGTTGAAGGTACAGAAGTTAATACTTGTAAGGTAATAGAAGTCTCTGTTACCGATTGAATTGGAATAGCAGTATTATAGTAAGGGTCAGTAGATCTTGGATATGATTTCTCAGCAGCAGTACCAGTAGCACCACCAAATCCACAACTAAACTTCAATGATAATGGATCTAATCTAACTCTTTCACCAGCTTTTAAAGTATGAGTTCCTATTTCAAGAACCATTAATCCAGTATTTGGATCATAACTCGTACCTGTTAATTGTGGAGTCCAACCAACTAATGGACTCATTCCAACCTGAACCTCAAACTTATTATTATTTGCTTGAGAAACTAATAACCACTTATCTCTTGCTGGATCACTTAATCTTGGATAAGGATGCTCTGTAGTATTACCATCCATATCACATTTGAAGGTAATTGCTCCATCTACAAACTTAACTTGTTCATTATTAGTAAAGACTCTTGGAACAAATACACAACCATCAGTAGCACTTACGAATAAATGAGGATCTGTATTTGTTGATGGTGTTGTTGTTAATACTTTTACAGTGATTGTTCCAGCTAATTTATCAGCAGCAATAACATTCAAATAAGTATCATATGCTGGATCAGCACCTCCACCAGCATTACCTGTTCCAGAAGATCTAGGATATGATTTGTGAGAATCTATACCAACCTGATTATCAAAAGTACAACTAAATGTTATTGAATTTGGAGCAATCTTAACTTTATCATTAGTATTTACATCATGATCTCCAATTTCAAGAACCATATTACCTGTTGTTGGATCATATGTAGCACCACTAACATCAAAATTTGTACCAGCATATGCTGTTAAAATACCAACTCTAGCATCATACTTAGCATCATTAATATCAAGATCAACTGGTTCTGGTATTCCATGTACCTCTGTTGTGAATAATAAACTACCAGTTTCAGAATTATAATCCGCTAAAATTGGATTTAGACTCTGACCCATGAATGATCCTGTATATGCTGTTATCGCATCTGTAGTAGCACTTACAAACTTATGAAGATAATTGATATCAGTAACACCAATAGAAACTGGTTCACGATATCCAGATCCTGGTGTCAACTCATCATAGAACGCATATACACTACCACCTTTCAAATAATTATGAGGAATACTAGTAATACCAACATTAACTTGGAAACTTCTTTCTGAAGTTACTCCAACCAATGGAATAGGTCTTTCATGATTTTGGAATATTGATGTAGTAACTCCAATATAGTTTAGTGATTGAACACAATCAGGAGTTGCTCCAACAAAGGTGTGTGCGTCTGTATTGGTAGGTGTTACTCCAAATAATACATTAACCTTGAAAGTATCAGTAGTAACATCAGATATGTACATATATCTGTCATAGGCAGGATCAGTCTTTCTAGGATATGACTTTTCAGCAGCAGAACCAGAAGCACCACCAAATCCACAACTAAATGTGATCGATTCTTCTTTTAATTTAACTGAATCACCATTTGAAAGTCCATGACCAGCAATTTTTATAACCATATCACCTGTTGCTGGATCATATGTTGTACCAGTAATAGGTTGACCAATAGTGTATGTTGGGCAAGTAAAATGTAGATCTTCTAATTTAACTGTTTCTGGACTCTCTAAAGCAAAACCATGAACAGTATTAGTTGTAACTGTCATAATTCCAGTAACAGGATCATAATGAGCAGTCTCAATACCAGAACCAATAGGACCTACTGAAGAGGCAATGCTTACAATACTATCAAGTACACCATTAGTTTCTTTTGCTAAAACTCTAGCACCAACTAAAGGAGCATAACCAAGTCCAGTCGTTGATCCCATAGAAACAATGAGTCCACCTCTTGGAAGTTGATTTTGATTAATATCAAACTCAGATTCGATTTTTTGTCCATTTTCAGAACTAATTCCAGTAAATGTAACACTGGATATACCAGCAGTAGCATTTCCTTCTATTTCATAATTATTACCTAAGTTGTTTAAAGTTAATGGTGTCTGGAATACCCCATTAATGAATAAAATTCCATTTCCAACACCAACACCACTAACAGTATTAGCACCACCAACAGTTAATGTGTATGTCTTACCTATTCCAGTAAAGGAATCTGAAATATCATCAAATACCATATTGGTATCATAATTTGTCCTTAAGAATGTTCTACCACTATATTCTGCTCTAACATAAGGAATATTAGTATCATTTCTTCTTGTTCTAGTATTACCTTTAGGTGGATCTAAGAACCATGCTGTACTATCAACAATATTGAATGAACCTCTATGTATTCTTACTTCGTCTCCAGCACTATGAGTAGAAGCATCAATTCCTAAAGAACCTCTCTTAACCCTAACTACAGGTATATTTCCCCAATCATTACTAGAGTTAATTGTCGCATCAACTTCTGTAGCAAATCCAACTTGCTCAACCTTCATATACTCATTACCAATCTTTAATACATCTCTTGGTTGAACTGAGCTAATTCCACTCAAAGCAAATTGAGAAATTCCGATACCAATATTAGAAGGTAAACTATGCTTTATAGAAGTATATGTAACTGGTTGTTGGACAATTCCATCAAGACCAATAACAGTTTTACTTAATTTCTTGGTCATCTCAAACTTATGAGCATTACCAGAACCATTAGTTGTTATTGTTATTGGATTTCCTACATCAATATATTCTTTTCTGGAATATATTTGGAATTTATCAGAACTACCTGCCTTAACAAATACTTTTGATGGCATGACAGTAACTAAACTACCATCAGCATCTAATGTAGCAGCAATTCCAACTGAAACAGGAGGAACACCAATAAAGGTAGATTCTGGTGTATAAGTTAACTCTTCATTTGTATTAAAGAAATGATTTGGTATGGCAAAAGTAGTTCCAGCACCTGGAGTTGAATCTGTTATGACCCTTGTAGTGTCTGTAGGATTGAATTTCTTAACATATACTGGAATACCTTGATATGTTAAATTGAAATTAACTTTATTACCTCTTGTTCCGTTAATACCATCATATGTTGTTAATAATAGGTCATTGGTAACAGGACCATATTGTAGAACATCTGGTTCATTAGCAAAATCGTTAATAGTATTAAAGACTTCGTTATATGATTGAACCTCAACTAATCCAGTATCATCTGGATAGAATACTAAATTCACATTTTGAGTATCTGTTTCTGATCCAAAAGTACCTAAACCAGTAACTTCACCAATATGAGGATATTGAACAGTAATAGCATCATTATTCTGATCATGTATTAGAATTGGTTGATGTATAGCAAATTTATCACCCTGTCTAACTTTAATAATAGATTTAACAGTACTATCAATAGTCCTATCAATTGTTGCTACAGTTACTCCTGTACCAACTTCAGTCGTGTTATATGTTGATTCATACCTAGCAGTTCTTTCTGCCCCTTCTGGTTGCCCAGGAACGTTAAATCTATAGGTTCCTATACCAGCAGTAGTTGTACCTAATCCAACAACAGATGTACTTAATCTTATAGTAGAATGCCTTTCATTAATACAATCAAATTTAATAGTACCAGAATCATAACTTGCGGTTAATATACCAACCGTTCCATTATCAATAATACTGAGAGAAGTTTGAGTTAAATCAGCATAAAGTTGAGATATCGTTACATCACTACCATTAACATTAACAATTGCTTCTGTATAATCTAATTCACCAGTAACATCATCCTTAGCAACAACACTAGCATAGAAAGCATTACAATTAGTATCAGCAAATTCCATAATATTTGATGTACTAACACCAATAGGAACTGGTACTGGATCTAATCCACCAACACCGTTGTTAACGAAGTATGGAGTGTTGATAAATCCAAATTGACCCGTAACAGGTGTAGTGTAACTAGAAGGTACTGTAGGGGCATTTGGAGTAGTATCAGGATTAATCTTTATTGTTGCTGTACTTGAACTATCAATACTTACAATCTCAGTAAGTTCATTACCCTGAGTATCCTTTATTAGACCTAAACCAGATACTGTAGTACCGATTCCGACCAAAGAATTTGTAGTAGGAAGACCATTTACATGCTTAAGACCAAGAAGATCAAAATCAGTTGTTGTTAGTGTAGTTCCACTAATAGTTGCTGAGAACATTGTTCGACCAGCACTAACAGAAACATTATTACCAATTAAATCAACAGACCCAAATTCTTTTGTACCAGCTGTAATATTATCAGTATTAAATGAAGTCTTAAGGAGTTTAATATCATGATCCTTATCAAACTTATCTGTTGGAGTAAATAATAAAGTTTTTCTCTTAAAGTAATCAACATCAGCAGAAAAATCACCCAATTTCATATTAGAGTAATCTGATGATTTCTCAATCAAATAAGCATTTTCTGTAGAGGTTAATACAACTAAATCACTAACCTGAATATCAAATGTATCAGCATCAACAATTTGAACCAAATAACGAGCATAATTTGTATTAAGTTCTTCTATTTCTGTAAATAAATCCTGTATTCCTTTACTTGAGAATCTTCCACTTATATCATCATGTATCAATACTCTATTTGTCTTACACTTACTATAATCTGTTAATTTAGCATTTTGGAAATCAACAAACTTAGAATCACGAGTATTTCCAGATTCTCTTGGTTCAAAATCAATACCAAGATCAAAATCATTAATAGTATCGACTCTTCTCTCACCAACAACATCAAGAACTAATGTTGGTGTAGTAAAGAATGTAGATCCAATACCAACACCTGCTAGTGTAGTTTCAACAACAGTATCGGCAAAATTCTTAAGACCAGAAGGATGAACTAACCTATTAACAGGATCTACAAAGTCATCCCATGTTTTTGTACTCTTAATAGAATATGATAAATTCTGGAAATAGTCGTTATTAGGTGTTACTTGGAAATCGTCACTTAATTTACCCGTATTATCAATCCATCCATAATCTTGTCTATTGGAATAATCAACTTTAAATTTAGCATATTGATTATCAATACCAACAACAGTAGCACTAGTTCCTGAAGATTCTCCAGCTATTCTATCCCCAGTCCTAAGATTGTCTAAACCATCTACTTTAATATAATCATCTCTTGTTTCAGTAACAACAAGATCACTTTTTACAAAAGGAGTTCCTATCAATAAACTTTCACTAATTGTAAATTCTGCTCTCTTTTGATCAGTCTCAAATACTGGATAATTCTTACGATTAACTATATTAGCATATCCAGTCTGATATGTTTTAGCAATTCCTGGATTTGTAGTTAAACCAACCAAATCAAATTTAAGTACATCTGGGTTTGATGAATCATAAGATTTAACCTTCAAGAACTGATAATCATAATCTTCTGAGTTATATCCTGTTCCTTCTGTAGAAATACCAGCAGTTGAAGAAGTCTGAGTACCAATACCAGATTCCCAACCCATTAATATACCTTCAACAAATATTTCATCACCAGCAGCAAATGGTGGAACATCATATCCATTGATTGGTGTTTCCATTACACATCTAGCAACAGTGCCATCTGTGGTCATAGAAACAATTCCTATACCATTAGAATTATTGATAGTGATAACTCTATGGTTTACAGAATCTAAACCTTTAATTGGTGCTATTACTTTAATTTCAGATATTCCTTGATTAGGAACAGTTGCCATTAATGAAGTAGTATCAACAACCTTTTTAGATTCTGGGTTGAATAAGAGTACATCAGGAGCACTCAAATATTCTGCTCCAGGATTAATAACTTTAATAGACTCAATTACATCTAAATCATCAACTCTAACAATAGGTGAAATATATGCCTCAGGTCTTAAAGTTTTATCAGCAGAATATTCAAATCCATAATCAATAATTCTTAAGTTATTAATTCTACCAATAGATGTTGATAGTGCTACAACATTAGCATTTTCACCATTAGCACTAGTAATAGAAGTAAATCCAGGTATACTCTTATAACTAAATCCTTCAGAAATTGTTTTTATAGACTTAATAGGTCCAACTATATTTCCAGATTTACTAGAATACTCAAATAAATCACACTGATTATCATGATATTCTAATACTTCAGGTACTGATCTAGGCGAAATCTTAAATGTTTCATCATCAACATCAAATACTCTAAATTCTCCACTATAAGCACTATCTACAAATCTGATTTCTGAATAATCATATACACCTGTATCAGCAGTACTAATATACCCATTATGCTCAAGAGCATAATATAATACCGATGGACAAGCAGTACTAAATCCAATTGATACAGCAGCACCAACTACAGGACTAGATGAGAATGTTCCAACACCAACAGTTCCAACACCAACAACACTAAATGCTGCTTGGACAGATTCTAATGGGTCATAACTGGTAGCATTTACAAATTCATTCTTAAATTCTCTATCATAGAAGAATTTTAATTTATAATCCTCTAATGATGTTGAACCAACTCCAAATGTTAAATCTGAATTTTTAACGACTGTAATTGGTGGGTTAATTAATGATAAAGTATGCTTATTATTACCTTGTCCAGTTAAATCTACTATTCTAGGAGGAGTTGCTATAGAATCTTTATATGTTTCACATAGATTAATAGTATTTGAGTCAATTGTATGGACATAATATTCCCCAACAGAAAGACCACCAACTAAAGACGATCCTGATATTATTTCCTGATTATCATAAAATACCTTAGTACCAGTCTTATATCCATGATCAGGTATGGTGATTGTATCAGTGTTTAATACAACTGAGGTAGCATTGAAACTAACTTCATTAATTAATAGTTTCTGATGCTCATCATTAAATGAAACAGTTAATGGAGCAGTGGATCCAATACCAACAGCAATATTAGGAACAACCTCTAGATCAATTAGATCACCTACTGCTAATCCATGAGTAGTTGTATTTGCCAATGCTACTTTTGTAGTAACTGTAGAAACTACTCTATCAATATTAGCAGTTAACTGATCATGATCAGATTCTATTAGATATTGATAATTATTATCACCATTACCAAAGAAGAATAATCCACTTTCGGTACTGGCAGCACCAACATTGGTAGCAAGACCAATATAATCAGTACCTTTATCTACAACATATAATTCTGAAATAGCGGTTGATTGGTCTGGAATATAGAATTGGTTTGATGCATCATCATCCCTACTAACCAAGAATGAAGTAGCAGTTAATGGTTTTGATAATTTAACCTTCTGCCCATTACTAAATGGATGACCTGGTAAGTAAATGCTTTGTTGAGGGACATTTATATTATTTGTTATCTCACCATACACATAATCAATTACTGATCCACAAGTAGTACCTAAACCTACAGACTGATGACCATTAAAATGTACTAAATCATTTAATTTTGAATCAAAATAATTAGATTTAACGGGAATACTTATTCTATTGTTTAATACATCTATCTCAGAACTATAAGTATGACCAATACCTGTTCCATATCTTTGTACCCTGATTATCTTTTCTAAACCATATAGATTTAATACTTTAAGAGTTTCATCACCAACTCGTAAAGAACCACCAACAGATACAGTATTTGGTATAATATTTACGTAAATATCCTCAGTTTTTCCATTTGGATTATTATTAACAGTCATTGTCTTTGCTAATCCAATAATATCGGTACTAATACCAACCTTAAATGAGTTGTTTAACTTGTAATTAGCAGCACTTAATCCAGAAATTAATACAGTATCTTGATCATTTAACTCAATTTTTGGTAAAAAGTGTGCTTCAACTGTTTGGGCATCTTTCCAAATAAGAGTAGCATTCTCAAATGTAGTTAATTCGGTCTTAATATTAGAAACACCAATACCAACAATACGATCAACTTGACCTCTAGCACCACTACCACCAGTACCTTCATTATCAAATGAAGTGAAATCACCTACCTTATAATTTTGTCCACCATCTAAAACTTGGAATGTATCTACAACACCCCTAGTTACAGATTCAATAACTGATTTTTGTTTAGTAATTTCATTAGACTCAATAATAAAGTCATTATTGGCATATCTATCATTTACTTTGTATGGTAAAGTATTTCTAGAAAGTGTTGAATTATTAAAATCAAATTTATGATTTAAAGAAAGATTATCAGTAATAAATGGTAATCTATAAGTTTTTCCTATAAAATATGGATATTGTGGATTTTCATTTTCATCTAATGTCGCAAAATAAGCATAAACACCATTTGGAAACTCAGGTGTTTTACAAAATCTACCATTATGTTTGTCTAAATCACCACTACCATCAAATTTATAATCATCAATAAAATATCCAGAATCTTGCTCTGGACGATCATACCAAGTGTTATCTTTAACATATCCAGATTTTAATCTCTTAACTTCACCAATATCATTTGGAATAGAATATCCAAACGCACCATATATTGGATTTCCATCATATGCCCATCCTATTAGGGGTGAATGAGTACCTATACCAGCATTATTAATACCAGAATCACCAAATTCATCTCTTAATGATTGATCATATGCTTTTACTTCATATAATAAACCATCATCTCCACTAGGTTCTAAATGAATATTCATACCTCTCTTCTGAACATCATCTATCTCCAATCTTCTTATTTGTGGACTTAATAACCCATTCTTTCCTCTAGGATCAACATAAACATCAGTATCAGTTGAAGAATATCCAATACCAGGATTAATAACAATAACATCATTCAATTTACCATCAGAGATAATTGGTCTTAGTATTGCTCCATTACCAGAAGGACCTTCTATTTTTATATGTGGTAATGAGTTATATTCTTGACCACCATTAAGAACAATAATATCTAAAATCTTACCAGCATCTATAAATGCCTTTATTTCAGCACCTTTTCCATTTATTATATCAACGTCAGGTTTAATAATATGATTAATAATAGATGAACCATAATTACTACCATTATCATAGGTGTATGCATCGATTATCTCACCTTCAACAATAGGAGTTATTTTTCCTTCATATGATCCAGTAACTGTTGTGGCAAAACTTACAGTGGTTTCTATTTTAATATCAGGGTATTTAAATATTTGATATCCAGTTCCAGTTGATCTCAAATCAACATATTTTCCTCTCTCAAAATCGGTTCTTGCCACTCCAACAGCATCAGATTCTGCCAATCTAAAGGAATTAGCATCTATCTTAATAACAAGATATGATAATGAGGTATCCAATCCCTCAATAGTAGTTCCATCAGATGAATATTCAACAATATCACCATCTCTAAATCCATGATTTACAAAATTAATAGTATCATAAGAAGTAGAAATTCCAGATGGTCTTACTGGTAATTTTCTATATTGATAATCATAACCAGGATTAATAACTTTTACAGAATTTAACGTATTTTTAGATTCTGTTCTAAACTTGTGAATACCAGCAGCAGTTGTTGCTGTAGAGAATCCTATAGTGTTAATACCAGCTACACCAAATGTAGCCTCTTCAGGTCTCTTAAATAACCTAATTCTCTTTGGATTAAGTACCTTAACATAATAAGGTGCTCCATTTACAAGATATTCTGTTACAGTTGTTGCTGCGGACTTAAATGGTGTAATTCCAATAGGATCTTGCCCATTTTTATTATAATAAATTAATTGTCCATCAACAAAATTATGCTCAGATTTAAAGGTTATTGTCTCTTCTTGTACATCCAATCCACCTGAGAAGAATATATCTCTACTATCAAACTCAACTTCTCTATATCTTGGTCCAACTACTGGTTGTAAGAAACAATCCTTACCATTACCACCAGTTAATCTTACTGAAGAAACATTATCAATATCAAAATCTTGTGGATCTACCAATATTTCCTTAATATTTCCTCTAATAACTGGTTCTACAAGTGCTGTCGTACCAATACCAACAGTTCCATCTGGTTTTATAAAGGTATTAGCATTTCCTATTCTAATTTTAGGTGGATTAACTACATCATATCCTTCACCAGAATTATATACTTCTGTTTTTTCAATTGGACCATAAGTTATAAAATCATCATTGGTGTTAGATCTTAATTGAACACCATTAATCAATAATCCAATATTTTTAGATTGTTTTTCCTCTTTTGAAGGTATATTTAAATCTTGACCAAGAGGAAATTTTCTTAAAATATTGTTTGGTTTTATTTCTTTATTGTAATGATCTTCTAAGGTAAATGTATGTGTTGCATTTGGATCTGATGGTTGATTAAATTCTTTAGCAGAATCTCTTTCAATCGCATTAATTGTATCATATAACCTTATAACCTTTTCAGTAGAATCTGCTTTAACAAAATACTTAGATCCATTAATCAACCCAAGAAGTGGTTTGTCAGAAGTATAAATTATCGAATCTCCAGTACGGAACTTAACCTTATCAGCAAACTTAATCTCTGTAAAATTAATCTCAACGCCTGTTAGAGCATTAATAGTACCTGTTTGTATATGAGGAGGTGCTCCAGAGGGAATAGTGCCAGTTAATGGTTCCTCATTGATCTTATGACTTGATAATGAGTTAGAAGCAGCATATCCAAAATCATCACTATCAACATAAACATTTAAAGTATCCGCAATAATCTTATTAGTACCATCATATAACTTTAGTGCATTAGTATTTGCAGTATCATAATTTGCTTTCCTTAAATTCCTTCTTATATCATAAAATACAGAAGAATGTGGTTCATTAGCAATATAGTTAACACCTTCTCCAGTAAATACATAATCACTATCAATTCTCTTAACTATACCACCACCAACTCTAATATTAGTTCCTCTGCGAATAATATCAAAACTATCACCAACCTTTAAACTAGACTTATCAATTTTACTTAAAAAGGTAAATGATGTTGTACCACTATTAATTGATCCATTTATTTCATATCTAGAACTTGTATTATAAATCCAAGAATTAGCAAATATTTGTTTATATGATTGAGTAGTTTCTGATGGATTTTGAATAAATTCACCTACATTCTTTACAGTTATCTCTTGTTTTTCTGAAATTAATGCTATATCAGATTCTGGAACAAAATCAGAAACTACTCCAGTAATTCTTAAATCAACTCTCTTACTCAAATCACCATTTTCATACCCAAATATAGTTTCGGTTGATCTTAAATCACTAGCAATTCCAATATTACCAGTTATATCACTACATCCAAAGAATTGATTAACTGTCTTAGAGGTATAAGTAACGACCCCAACATTACCATTAAGATATTCTACAGTAAAGTTACCAGTCTGTCCAAATCCAATAGTACTATCTACCGAAACAATAGATTCACCAGGAACAACTTGCTCCAATACCTTTGTTTTACCAGGTATAGTAAATGTACCTTCTATTAAATCTTTATCATTAAAACCAACAAAAAGAGATAATTTATAATAAAGTTTAGTATCTCTAGTTAAAACTTCAACTTCTGATACTGAAGCATTAGTTCTTAAATCAGTTGATTTAAATATTGTTTGTCCAACTAGATTTTGAGCTTCACCATTAAGAGCATCAGCAATAACAACTTCTCTACGAATATATTCAGCACTTGATGGTTTAACTAAACGTTCTTCAAGATCTATAACTTCTGCTTCAACACCATATAATACTTTAAAAAGTATTCTAATTGATTCTGCAATACCTTTTGATTGGTAAAATGATCTAGCATTCTTTATAAAATTACCAACATCAATACCATCAGCAAACTTATTATCTTCTAATCCAGGTAAAAATGTCTTTTTAATCTTCTTATAAAATTCTTGTAAGAATAAGACACTAAGGTTAGTAACTATAGATTCGTTGGCATGACCAGAGGCATTAGTATCCTCAAATACTAGATTTTCGTTGTTAACATGATCTAATGATGTTGATATACCAACACTATATCCAGTTACACCACTAAATCCACGAATACATCCAGTAAAACTAGTATCTGTTTTTCCAGTATATGTAATAATTTCTCCATCAATCTTTAAAAGACCATATGAAGAAGGAAATCCTTTTGTAGAAGTAACTTCAATTATAGTATCAGTTATGAGTACTTCTTCAGTTAAATTAGTAGTTCCAGTAATAACTTCAGGAACTAGATTGTCAACTTTAATATACCTATCAATATTATCAAGTAAATCTGCGTTAGCACCTTGATTTTCTTGGGAAATATAGTAAGTTTTTAAAAGTTCTGTAGCTAATGGAAAATCAGCAACCACAAATTCGGGTAGCTGACTCTCAATAATCCTATTTACTTGAACTCTCTTATCAAATTCTATACTCATTCTACTTTCTTTCTAGTGTTCCGTTAGAATAACTTGATGTGTAATAGTCTCTGGAGAATACCACGCCTGATACATCTTCACCTGAAGCAATTACATCTTTAACCATATTTATCGTACTATTAGATGGATCAAATTTGAGGTATAAATCCTTCAATCCAATCACATCATTAGAATCAGGAAATGCTTGAATCTCAATTAGATTGTTCGCAGCAATTGTAGACGTTATGTTTATAGTATTAAGTATAATTTCACCCTTTTTATAATCAACTATACCAATATCCTTGGCAACAATCTTCATCTGATCATCATTATCCTTAGAAACGATACAAATAACACCCTTTTCACTACCATCTAATTTACCAGAATCATTGGTATTTGGAATATCAGTCAGATAAACAACTTTAGACCATCCAGAAATATAGAATCCAGTACTCTTAACATTATATCCTTCTGGATTAATATGGAATCTATTACCAAAACACAGTTCATATTGGGCAAATTGATTAATTAATGCCTTCAAATCTCTTCTAATCTTCACTTTTGTAATGTTAGATGTGATTCCATCATCAACTCTATCAATAAGTTGATTAATTTTACTATATTTAAATCTACCACCAAACTTATTAATATCTACAGTATCTGAATACGTTTCCAGTGAATTGACTATAAACTGTTTTAGTGTATTAGAATCACTAACAATTGAGGTGTTATAATAAACAGTTGATTCAATTTCAACATATAGCATTTTAAGATCAATAATTTCAGAATTAATACCAGCAATAGCGTAACTCTTTAATTTATTTTTAATTTGCTGTTTATCAAAATCAGATACATAAGTACCATTTTTTGGTTTAATGCTGATCTGAACCGTACCAAATCTTGGTGGTGACAATTCTTCTCCACCAACAACAGAGATTGATTCAGTTGCAGGGTAAATTGTCTTAATTATTGCCTCATAATCCCTTGGTGTAACCGCCCTGTACTGTGCGGAATACAGTCTAGGAGCCAAATACTTAATAGATGATATATCTTCGCTGAAAGAACCATTTGAAGCACGTACAACGGTTGTTATGTTTACAGCCTTAGAAGGTCTGATACTAGCACCATCTGGTCTTGTAAATGATCCTTGGAAATCAAATACTTCTGCTCCATTACTACCTGGACCATTACTAACAATATATGATACTGAAACAAGATCATTATTTTCTAATGGTTTACCAAAGAAACCATCACCAAACAATATTTCAACCTTTTCATCCTGTATTTCTTGTATTAAATAAATTTCTGAGTCTTTATTTAAATTTAAAATATTATCAACTCTTGAAAATTCTCTACCCATACTACCAACAGCATTACCTGTTACAGTAACTTTAACGGTTGAAGTATCAATACTTGAATTATCTAAGATAAATTTTTGATCAGAAGGTATTTGAGCAAGGAAAGTACTAGTTAAAAATGTTCCTTGTGTTACTTCTAAGTCGGTAAAATCAGATACCCTATGACCTCTAGCATCAGTATATACCTTTGAAGTTATAGGACTTGTGATTGAAAACCTGTATGAAGTATCAGCAGCAGTACCAATACACACTAAACCCCTATTTAAACTTAAATGTGTTACAGATGCTGTTGGATCATCAATTGCAACTTGGAACGATATAGTTGCTTTTGATGAAGTTTTTGATCTTGGTACATATCCTATGTTTCTTGCCAGCGAAACTACGTTTTCTCTTATAGTTGCTGAGTCCAAAAAGGTCTCATTTACCGCTAAATTAGCATTAAATGAGTTAATATACGTATTATATGCTAAAGTATCGATTAAAACTGAAAAATTTGATCCTTCAAAGTCAAAATCAGTGAAATTTGAGTTTGATTGAAGATAATTTCGTATTTGTGTTTTAATTTGACCAAAATCAAGGTCAGAAAACTGTGTATATGGCATATCTTACCTAGTTGGTTCTAAAAGAAAGGTGAATACTTGACGTGGTAAAGGGATACCAACAATATCATAAAAAACAACCACTTCAAATGCGTTAAGGTCGGGTTGACCATTAACATCTATTTCAACATTTTCTACTCTTGGTTCAAAATTTCTTAAAGTTGTTCTAATTTGATCCCTAATTAGCATTACAGTGCTGTTTGTATAGTTTTCAAACAGTGTGTCACGTATATCAGTACCTAAAAGAGTGTTAAAAAACTTCTCTGTAGGTATTGTTTCCACCAAATTCCTTACAGATCGCATAATCGCACGTTCATTTGTTAAGACAGGCAAATCCTTCGTAACAGGATGTGGTACGAAGGACAAACTTATATCTTTAAACGAGCGTGATTTGCGTGGTTCTGTAAGCACTTGAAGGATTTTAGTATCACTTCATTTTATTTATACTCAATTCTTTAATTTTGTAAAATAGGTGGTCTTTCTTCCCCAAAATCGGGAAATTTGATCTTATTTGTAGGAAATTCTTCGACCCAACCCGTCATTATGTACTTATTTCCACCTAATGGAGGGTTTCCACGATGTGTATGAGTCCATCCAGCAGGAAAAATCACGAATTTACCCTTTTTCGGGGAAATACGGCATGATTGATACAAAAATTCAGTTTCTCCACCTTCAAAATCATCATTTAAGTACAATAAAGTGACTAATTTACGATAAGGATCCTCTGGATCAGCATCATGATGCCACATATGATACCCCTGAGAAGGACGAGTCTTCTGAAACTTGGCGTATTTGAACTCAAAGGCACGAGTATTCAATATATCGTACTTTTTATAGTAATCACGAACACATGCCAATACAACGGAATGCCAATCGGTTAGAACTCTTGTTATACTTACAGTAAGTTCATCTACACATAGCATATTTTCCAGAGAAACTTGCTCATCAGATACAATATTTCGATTATTTCTAGGACCTACTGCTCCAGCACCGACTAATTGCTCATAATAATCAACTAAAAGATCACAATCAAGATTAGATTCAAACTCAGATATGAAGTTATCATGATGGACACCAAAAAAGGGAGATTCATTCATCTCCCTTGTCCTCTATACTTTTTACGAGCAGAGTTACGAGACGATGCTGCGTATTTCGTATGCTTTCCCGTTCCTTGTCGAGTCTTCTTCGGGGTTGCCTGGATATAATCACCAGTACCGAATCCACCCATTTTTGTTTTAACTGCCATTAGTCATCCTCAATCATTTCAGTTTTTAAAGAAGTTGGATCGGGCACACCACAATTATAGAACTGCTGTGCCAAATCCTCTGTTTTATCAAAATACTCCTCTTGGGTTAATCCCTCAAAAGCAATTTTACCATCAATTAGAATATTATATTTGGTCATTAGATTACCCTAGTCTTCTCATGACCTACACGAACACGAGGATCACACCAGATTTCAAAACCTGCCTCCTTCGCATCTAGGCAGAACGAAACGTCCTCGCCACACATATCTTGTACTTCGCCACTTTCAAAGACTTGCATCTTAGGAGCGAACCAAGGATAAGGCATACCTTCATGCTCAAATACACCATTCTTAATAAGTAACCATCCAAAACCAGTATAATCCACGGTAAATGGTTTCTTTCTTTTCGAGATGCTTTCGATGGTTTCGTGATTCATAACTCCACCATTCGTGCGGAAATCATCTTCTTCTAACCAGTGTGCTACCGAGGTGGTTTTGCCGTCTTCGGTACAATACCAACCAGC